>JAAUXU010088181.1_pt1 | contig 22335 bp, 21 predicted proteins | sample 7278151 | NCBI WGS metagenome assembly JAAUXU01 (sample SAMN14350113, study PRJNA611818) | marine sediment metagenome | isolation source: surface marine sediment (1.8m) | place: French Polynesia: Moorea | collected 2018-08 | reverse complement strand
GGCTATGTCAGGCATCTGAAAATATTCCACTAACTACTACTACTACTACTACTACTACTACTCGTGTGTGCCTTTAGTACTTCGTGTGAGTTCATTTTCATGTGGTTATAAAGTTCAAGGGCGCGGTCGATGTAGCGCAAGGTCTCCAAAGGCTTATTTGCCCTCTTGCTCTTCAAGCTGCCTCAGGTGGGGAAGAAAAAATGAAAGTATTCCGAGAAAATGTGTATCGCTTTTACCTTGTTGCTTCGGCTCATCTATCAGTCATTCGTCTAAGATCAGATCGTGTCTTGCACGACCGCTCAATTGTCGTGACTTTAGAAGGGGGGATCCGTGGGCCCGCTGGGGGCTCAGAGCGGCCCCCAAGGTTTTTCACGAGTGAAGTGAGGACAAAAGCAAAAAAGTTAATTAGGAAATATTTGGGCAACGCTGGCTTGACCACTTCCCGGAAGAACTGCCCCTTGGCATTTACGAAGTGTGGGCCTCTCAACAGACGAGGAAGATAGTGGACACGAGGTTCTTAGGAAGTCTGTACAAAATCTTGGCGTACACGCACGAGGGGCGTACTATGCGTACTGTTCGTGTTCCTCTCTCGACATGTACGTATGTCTGAGGAGAAAAAAGATGATGCCGCCATTGAGAATTACGATTGAAATTGCCGGTCATCTTTTCCTGCCGGCAAATGCCTCGCCAATCACACTTGAAAAGACGAAAAGTGGCCATTGAGTGCTTTGTACAGAAAACAGTAGCATCATGGTGGAGCACAATGTGTATGCACAGATCATCGCGCCTTTGAAGGGACCAGACTCCGGACAACAGCAACGTGGACGTGGCAACGTGGGCCGAGTCCACGGACTGCGGGGGGAAGAGAGTCATGGATGTAGCTGTCCAAGTTGTGTCGTACTGATTCCCTGCTTAATGTTATCGATTCCGCAGCCGTGTGCTTATTACTGTCTGTATTGACTTGGTATGCATGGGAATCCATCAAATACTTGGTGCGGTGTCCCGCACAAGGACGTCTGCAGCGATCGCGCTTTCATGCGCTCGCTCTGCTGCATTGCTGCATGCATTTTTTGATCATCGAAAATTCTCACGCTGCGCTTTTAAACGTTTCTCCTGAGGACACTTTTGGTGTAAAAATCGACCCTTCTCTGCTCTGACAGAACGTCCAACCCATCGATTCGGCGCTGTCTTTTGTGCTTACTGAGTTCAGCTAAATCGCTAAATGAAGTTTAGTCATGTGTCCGCTAGGCGCGCTGGAGCTGCAAATCTGCCCTCGCCTTAATGTTACCATCATCGTCTCCTCCGTGTACCGTAAGGTTGGAGGGGAAAAAACGCGCTCAAAGCGATTTGACGACGAGGCTCACAGAAGACGCAACGCAATCAAGACTGAAGGCATGATGATCGTCTCCGAACTTGCTTCTTTTTTTCCGAATCGTATAATCCAATGCAGGGCAGTATCCTCTCCGGCAGCCCCGCGTGTGTGTACATAGTGCCTATAGGCCTACACCTCCTCCTCGTGTGGTGTCTGACTTCCTCTTGAATAATAAGTAATGGTCCGGTCGACCTTTGATGATATCGCCCATAAAAACGGTTCTTGGGTAATCGCTCCTGTGATTTTCGATTCTGTCGCTGCTGCTACTGTCAATCATGTCTTTCTTGGAGTCCCTTGACAAGCACTGTGAAGGAGGGGATTGAAAGGCTTTGTGTGCCAGCCCTCCCATCTCTACGGTTTGTTAGGAAACTATCCTGAGGAAAAGTCGAACGTACGTGAAGTTATTTCTTTTCTCTATACCCAGGAATACATAAATTATACGCGCGCACCGTACGTGCGCCCCCTCCACTAATGTACAGTAAGTGATGAAGCATTTTTATCATCACCGTACAGTATGACATGGAGTGTAATGCATCCAGCACGCTGAAATGAGACAACCGATGCATTGCGTGCATCAGGCTATGACCGTCATGTTCTCCTCTGCACATGATACGCACTGTCTTTTAATGATCGAATGCGACATGGTCGTCCACTGCTGAAAGTCACACAATTTCTCAGATTTTTTTTCCATATTCCACGGAGAGCAAGAAATGTTGGCATCCATTCACTGCCTTCGCAAAGTCTCCGAACATGCGTCGGCGACGTCACACTGAAGGCAGGCAGTAATGACACCTGGAAGCAAAGACGAGATAATTCAGACACTGGCAAATTAACCATTCGTTAATCAAGCGCTGTAGTTCCTCTTGTGATTCTCCACAGTGGAGGAAGTTCCGATCATAGCGCGTTGCCAACGCGCAGCAGTCGCAAAACCAATTTAGCACAGTGAGCGGAAACGCTCCTTCCAGGGACGACCGCGGACGTGGTCGGGACGCTGGCACCGAATGACTTATTTTCGCCTTTAGCCCCAAAAACTGGGCGGCGGAAAGAACAGGGAGAGGTGGAAGGACTTCGTGATCGTGCACATGCTTGGAAGTCTTCCTCTTCCGCAGATGAAAGGTACTGTATTGGTGGCGAGGCTCTAGCTTAATGTGAGGCTCTGTAGCTCCCGAAAAACTTCCTTCATCACGTGGCAAAATCATGCGTGAGAACTGAAGGTGAAAAGTCGCGTGTTCAAGGGGGAGGAGGGCGAGCCAAAATGGTTTTTGGCTATGAATAGTACACCTCGCTCTAGCTCCAATAAGAGTTCATCAACTGACTCTCCTTGTAACGTCAGTTACTAGCAAAAAACATCCTGAGACGGAGGACATCGAGCAATTTTTGTCGCAGAAACTGTACGTATGACTTTGCCTGCCTTGTTTCTTCCACTGGAAAGTAATTATACCCTCGGCTAGTGAAAATGAAGGCCTCCTCTGGGATCATTCTTTTTCACGTTACTTGGTCTGTTCGTCCTCTTGGCACTGTGCGACTGGAGCTGTAAGTGGGAACGTATAGACCGGAGTCTGACAAAATAGTGCTGCAAAAATGCTGCCTTCAAATTACTGCGATTCACGATGCTTTAAGTTTATGTTAGGTCAGGCCAGTTAGGCATAAGTTAAGGTTAGGTTATGATGCGTTGGGTAGTCTGGGGTTCCCTTTCCTCCCAGCAATATTAGACCTACTTCATTATCTCCTCAGGCAGCATTTTCTATCTGGAGGTATTTTTGGTGGCAGTCTTACTGGAGGGAGCACTTTTGGCGACAGTGGTTTGAGGCACTCGTATCATGCACAGCAATACTTTAGAGGTGACATTTTTGGAGCATGAGTTTATAGCAGACCCAGATATGGACTGGCACTGTGTGGAAACGTTCGGCAGAACATTTCATCGAAACAGTTCAGAATCAGGCACTTGGTAACATCCGAAGGTTGACTCTTCTATTCGCGATATTTCTCCAGTTTCGTCAATCACACCTCTGTAAGCAATAGTGAAAACAAAGATCATTCATGCAAACCCCACATTAAGGGCAGGAAATTCAAATTTACTGGGGGTGTGGGCCACAATTCAAACCATTGGCTGAAGGGAATGTTAGTATTTGAATAGTGATCCCTTGGGGGCCACCTACTTGAGCAGAGCCTGTTCACTCGGAATATACAGTTTATGCTACCTGATGGCCATTCATAATGGCTTTTGTGATTGGGCCCGAGGCCAAATGGAGCAATATGTACAATGTAGAGGAATGTACTGTATGTAAGTTACGCATGAGGTGTATGCATCGTGAGCTTATGGACGAGATGCACTCCCAAAGAGCTGACAAATCATAGCTCTTCGATAAATAACTGAAGAATGAAATTCCCTCCGGTGGTAATTAAACGCAATATAAGATAAAATTGTGCCAAAGCTGCTGTGTCAAAGTCATTTGGCAATAGTTCCATTTGTGGACTAGAAAATATTCAATAGCATCAACAATACTTTTTTGAGTTAAAGCTGACAATGACTGAACAGAAAGGATTTTAAACACCCAATAATAGAAACAATACATTTAATAATTTCGCCACTCTGGCAGCCTGAACCCTGAGGTGGTACACAGGCGAGTCTGTGCACCTTCCAATTGAGAAGACAAATACTAGGTGAGAAAGAGTATTTTTCAAATAAATGCTGACTTGAAGGAAGAATTAAATACTTCTGAAAGTTGGGTATTTGAATAACTTTTAAAAATACTATTTAATTTACTTCAAAAGCTATTCAGTAATTTTATCTACAAAAATGTTCGCTCATCGTGCACTCCTTCACCTCCACCTCGTACGACGTGACTGGCAATTGCTAATCATGAACTAACAGGGTGGGTGACTTTGTCTGAGCGTTGCATCTCTGCTTTGTTCATGTCATCTTTGTGCTCGCTGTTATCCGTGCAAAATTTCGGTTCTTCCATTGGTGGGTGAACAAAGGCTTGTGAATTCCCTCCCTCTTCTTGGTTTGCATCGCTGTCGCCGTCACTGTTGTCCTCGCTGTCACTCCCGCTCTTGAAGATTGGTTAGACCGTCAAGACAAAGACACCGGATAGGGAACAGCGTTTAAACTTTCCCGAAGGAGACTCTCCTTGCGGTCCAGCAAGTCGACCACGACGGCATGGATGTCCTCAAGTCAAGGTCTCTTACCAAAGGTCCCCAAGCCCGGGCACGACGAGTCGGGTTGCGAGAGGCTACCGACGGAGGTTGGGCAAATTTTTGGTCTTCGTCCTCAGGGCAATCAGTCTCAGCGCCGTTTAGCGCCGGGTCGAAATTGACGTCAAGGAAGAGGAAGAAGTCCATGTCCCGAGTGGATGAAGTCTCCGACTGCACCCCTGGGAAAGGCTCCTCAGGTTGATGGGACACAGAGTAGTTCGACGTCGACCAGAAAACCTGGGACACTTCTTAGTCATTCTCCTCCATCCACACCACTCTGTACCTATCCGAGTGTGCGTGCTGGCTGTGCTGCAACAACAACTTCCCCATTTTCGTGTCCATTTACTCTTTCGCATCTTCCTTGCGACGCCTGCGAGATGTGCGAGATACCTTTGATGGGGAAGGAGGAGGAAGGAGGAAAAGTGCAAAGACGTCTCCTCTCTCTCGTGCCCATAATGCACGCCTTGCGAGCTCAAGAAAACAAGGAAGAGACCAGAAGACACCCAGGAAAAATGATGCGCGCGGCCAAAAGGCGGAAGCAGACGCGAACGAATCAGCTTGAAGCACGTAATAGTCGTTTTCACAGGCAGAAGCAGCGATGAAGCTATTGTAAGACTGACGACGATGCCAACAGGATGTCAAGACGCGCAAATCATTGCAATCTTACTAAACTGTCGGCTAGAAGACGCACACGAACTCAATTCAGTGACAAAGGTCTATTTACACGGTACTTTAATACTTACACTCTTGGAATTTGATGGTACATACGATACTTGACCATTTCACTCCTTCCTGTCGTTTAGGCGAACAGGTCCTCTCGGTCTGAGCCGTTCCACTCGCCACCTTCCTCGATGGAGGCGAAGTTCAAAAAGTGCGACGGTCTGTGGACCTCGTGGTAAAACTCTTTGGGGTTCCTCAGTGCTAACTCGTATTTCATGTTGGCCTCATGACGCACGCCCATGAAGTTGTAGTTCCAGGAGCCCTGGCTCGGTACCATGAAGAAGCCAAGGAAGCGATCGGAGAGGAGCATTTGCACCTTCTCGTAATGCGAGGGAAGGTAGCCCTTGGGGTTATTGCCTTTGTCGGTGTTCTGCTTGCCCCACTCAAAGCCCGAGGGAGTCAGCTTGTATGCTGTGAGGGAGCAGGAACCTGGGGTAAATGAACACGTGACGACAATAGTCTTCTCGCCGTCCCACTCCTCGTGTTCTGCCATGATGCGCGCGTGCGTTGTTATGTCCTAAAAAGAGAAACCAGCGTTAAAGACAACACGTATGTACGTACAGTACCGGGTACAAGATCCAGGTGCACAGTCCTACCTGGGGAGACAGTTGTGGCAACTCATTGGGTTGCGTATGCATCCAGCCGAGTGGTTCCAGCTCCTTGAGGTATTCATGCTGTGCCAGCATTGTGGGAAGGTGAACAGTCTGATGTGTTCCCCACTGCGGTGGCATTACAATACAGCGGATCTCCTTGACCTAATATAAGCATAAATAAATAACAGTGCATGAGCATACATAACCGGACTAGACTGGCATTTTATGAGCTCACCTGGGGATTGTCTGGCGGCGAAATTCCATAGACATAGCCGCAGATCTGTGTTCTCAAATCGGAAATCATGACAAACTTCTTCAGGACGTTCTTGGGCAAGATGTAAGTGTAGCCGGTCTCCTTGATGTCATCTGAACTGACATAGATGTGGTTGGTGCGGAGGTGAAGGTTGGTAGCTGAGATAGCTCGGACTCGCCACTCAGTCTTACTGGCAAACTGTTGCGTCTCGTAGTTGCTCGTTGTGGACGTGATGATCTCGTCACCATGCTTGTTCACCGTGCGCGTGGTCGTTGCGGTCAACTGACTTTGCTCCTTAGTCTGCTTCTCGATTTCAGCGATCTGTTAAGACGGAAAATATTTGTGGAATGACAAACGCTGAAGAGTTTTTAGTTTTAAGTTTCAATTAATATGTATAGTACCTGTTGGCGCTGCGCCGACGGCGCCGAGATCTCCATGCCCAAGATGATGTCCCTGATTTCCGATTGAGTGAGCGAGGCCACATTGACGTTGTTCTTTTTTCCGTAGTCCGCGAGGATAAGGTCCTTTAGCGCCACTTCCACCTTGATCCACTCGTCATCGGAGAGCGTTGGCCAGATGTGATGGGGCTCAGTTATCGTCGTCTTGTCCGGTTTCAGCAAGATCTTTGTGCGGTCGTTATTGACGTGCAGAGCGCGAAGGATGAGAATGAGGCGAGAGAATGCTGTGTAAGAGCTGATACTCTTCAGCCAGTCGTCATAGAGGTTGAACAACACCATCTGAGGCTCAGTCGCCTTCAAGATCAGATCGCCGAACTTCTCCACCTTCAGGCAGGCCTGCAACATAAACGATTTCATGAGGCACTGATGGAAAGAAAACCTATGTATACAGTAATGCATAACGTGCCACATGTCCAAATACCAAAGTAGGTCTTAATTACATGCAGTCTGAATTAATACATCACCAGGACACGGTACTTCTCGTATCAAGCTCATTACCTGGAAAGGCAGCTGCAGCTCCGAACCCTTGATGACGATGTTAGGGAAGTCGAGGAGATGCACCTCGAGTGGATCCAGCATGCCCTTCCTCGTTACGATGATCTGTTTGGGCTGCTCTTCTACTGGCAAGGATCGAATCAGCGCAGCGACTTCCTCAGCGGTCTTCCACTTGGCAAGCTGTCCCAAACGCTTCTGTCCAGCCCACACGCTGGTGTGAATGATCTTCAAGAAGAGTTGTCCGGTGCGCGGGTTGAAGATGAAGATCGCACCGTTGATGGGCTTTGTCGTGAGGTTACCCTCGAACGTCTTGTGGATGGTCACACGATACACATTGGTATCATCTACAAACCAGATGATCTGGTTGGAGAAGAGCTCGCCGTAATTTTGCGATGAAAGGTAGGGCTCAGTGGGTTCCGAGGAGTATAGCTGGAGGCCCTTGCGGATGCGTTCGCGGAGCACGTACAAAGCTGGATTGGCCTTCATGATCTTGGCCATAGCCTGCTGAATGAGTGGTTTGGAGCCAGGAAACCAATTGCCATAAGCAGAGTGAAGATTGTAAGCCAAATCGATGCCTGAAAGTTAGAACTTATTGCCCAAATGTTCAAAGATATGTCGGATGTACAAGTTAACTCACCGATCAGCAATCCTGTTGGACTCGGGTAGATGGACATGTTGTCTGTAGTGTAGTCGAGGAACTTCGCCCTGGCGTATCTCTCAATGTCGTGGGAGTCGTAGTCTCCCCAGCGCAGTTGGACGTCCAACCAGTATTTCTGTGTTGTCGTCGAATCCATGACATCTTTCGAGTCGGCCAACAAGGACGGACGAGACACATTCCACTTGTACGCAGCGAAGAGCAGAATGTCTGCACAGGACGAGTTCATCTGAAGAGTAAGGAACGTGAGATTGTGGAGTTGCAATCCAGCAGAACGAAACACTTCATAATTAATCTAAAATACGTGTTACCTTGTAGGACTTCCTTGGATGAATGGTCTCCTTTTGCACTGTCTCGATTTCAAGAGCGTCCAACTCTTGGTCAAACACCTGACACAAATCCATGACAACCGACTCGTGAACCTTCTGCCAAAGATGGGCACGGAAGATCTGAATCAGTGAGATTTTCAGCGTCGGGATTTTGCCGTGCATGAAGATACCGGTCAGGTCCAGTTGCACCTGTAAACGAAAACGAACTCATTGATGCCAGGATTATATATTGATATATATTGTGTACGGGCGTCAGCCCGTACACACAATCAATTTTTGCATCACCTGGAAGCCAACGTAGACATTGGCCCTGTTGATGGTAGGCGACCACCAGAGAGTGAATCGTCTGTTGGGGATCTGGTTGAGACCAGATCTCTGCGCGTTAGTCAACTTCTTGTACTTCATGCTTTCTTCAAATCCTGACGCCTTCTCCCAGAAGAGACCCTCCCATGTGGGGAAGTAGGTGCCTTTGAAGAGTGTGTGTTCTAGGATACCCTCAACGCCTCCCAGAGCCTGGATCATGTCTGTGCGGTAGTTGTTCAGATTCCACAGTTTGCCGTCATGTCGCTGATGCGTCCACCAAAATGGATTTTGCTTCAAGACCTGGTAGGCTTTGAACTCCGTTCGAACGCGCCAGCCTTTGTCATAAGCCAGCGTGTGTCTGTCCTTCTGGAAGAGAGTGTTGATACGAGGGATTCCTCGGTCCCACGAATCTTCCAAGTCTTCTAGAGTAAGCCTGCGGTTCTGAGCAGCTGCTTCTTGTCGCTTCAGAGCATACTCGGCCCAAACGCGCTGTGAATCTATGAACTCAGCTTCCCAAGGTTGAATGTATCTGTACAAGTTGGGAATGAGCTGGTCCTCCTCGTGGCTCATGCCAGATCTGAAGTGAGTGATACCAACGTCGGTCTGCTTGGACCACCTGAGATCCGACTGTGGGATGAGTACGTGACCCATCGACAGCATTCCTAGGCCACCCAGTTCCTTCGGTGTGTAGAATACCACCGGCGGAAATCGAGAAGGCATTTTGGAGTTGAGACCAATCTTGATGCGGGTCTGAATCTTGTTCTCGCACTTGACCAACAGATCCAAAAGTTCCTGTGTGTTGACTACAGCCTCTCGGAAATAAGTCATGAGACCTGAGAAGTGAGAAGACATTGATATGAGGTGACACAGTCTAAGCCGTGTTGAATGCCAATAATTTACCAATCAGTGCGGTGTTCCACTTGTTCACGATCTTGGTGAACGTCGTTGAACCTGATGCCATGAGAATTTGCCTGACTCTGTTGTGAAACTTGCTCATGGATTCCTCATCCACCCGGAGAAAGCACTGTGCCGTCCTTTCCTTAGTCACCTCATTCTGAAGATTCCAGACACCGTCGCGGTGAGTGAACTCTTCATGGGTGGTTCGGATCTTTGGCAAGATGCGACACTCGAAGCCAGACATGGCGAACAGAAGATTGGGATTGTCCTAGAAGAATGCAGACATGTAAGAAAGAGGAGCACCTGATACAAGAACATACATTCGCAGGCGCTCGAACAAAATTAACACTTCAAAAGAACTTACTTTGGAGTAGACCGACACGAAGGCGTACTCCCATTCGATTGTAGTGACCGATCTTGGCAGCCTGTTCTTGATGTCCCAAAAGACTGCCCGTCCAAGATTGACATCGTGCTTCATTAGCCTCATTCGGGCGTCCCGTGGCCAGCACTTTTTGTTGTTGTAACCGACAATGTTCTCATTATTTGGATCCGGATGTTCCGTCAAGTAGCGTTGAATCAGGTCGCGAGCCTCCTCAGCCGTAAAGCGGAAGAACATGTGGATCTTGTCAACATAGCGAGAATACAGGCGAATTGGGTGAGAGATTTCAGTGTCCACGTCCTGCAAAACAGTTCATTACATCATTACAAGGTTGATTGGTTCTTAGATGGCAAAAATTCACTTGCCTGGAAAGTGAGGAAATCATTGGGCATCTGTGGCGGCCCGGCCATTTCAGCAGACCGATTCAGTCCCAACACGAGAAGATCCATCACCAACCCGTAGTACTGCACTACGAACGAGGAGAACTGCAATCCCCGGATGATTCCATACGAGTTTGTGTGGTTCATGTCCTTATAATTGATCACCACGTTATTCTTCGCCGTCATGTAATCTGCTATGTTATGGTCGACGATGAGACGCAGAAGCCTGTTCAGCAAGGTGAGATCAATTTTCTCGTAGAGCTTCTCCAATTTGCACTCCATCATGACATTGCACTCTCCGTCAGCAGTCTCCCACACATCCTGCAGGTTGTTGATGCCTTGGCACCACTTGTAGGCGAGCAGCGGAGGTGGCTCGGTGTCTGCGGGCTTGATCCATGGAGGGAATAGCTTTCTCTTATCAGCTTCGTACCATAGGTACTGATCCAAGTAAGCGTCTGTGATCTTCTCGAGCGGCTCCACATCGTAGACAGGAACAAGGTGTGAGTACAGGTCCATAAACTCGATTCCGACCTCTTTGAAGGCTCGTTGCGTCAGCAAATGACGCTTAATGCGAGAGAGCGCCTCGTGAGGGTTATCGTAAGCCTGCTCGATAAGACCAAGCTCCTCTCTCTGCGACTGGTTTAGTCGCGACTTGACCGAGTAAGCCTCCTTGAGGCGCTCCAAAGCCAGGATGAGCAGCTTGGTATCGTGTTTGTAAGACAGAGGAGGAAATGGGATGGGAGCAAAGCGACGAGACTCCAGCCAATGTACTGTAGTAGTGTACACAGCGACAGCCTCCTCGGGAGAGATGTAGGGACCGTCCTTCAAGTAGTTGTGCTGCCGCTCCTGTTCGGCCTTCAGATACAACCTAAGAGGGAAGAAGAAAACTAATAACACAAGTTACTGCATGTTTGACCTTGTTATTTCACCTGGTGAGCCTGCCCAAATTCTTCTTGCACACCGTCTTGTCCACTGTGGCCCCACGGCGGATCCTCTCTCGATTGTAGTGTGCTGTGTTAGTCCACCAATCAGCCTTCATCTTGACGTAGCGCAGAATCATATTCTCGATGGGAGCCGGCAATCCGGGCACTTTCCATGGGATATTTGCCTTCCAGCAGCGGAAAGCTTCGCTCAGATGCTGCAGGATCGTTCTGGCCTTGTTCTGCTTGATTCCCTCTGGCATCATGTCCAAGATGTCGTGCATGACAGAAGCCCTCAACTCCAGGTCAAAGTGCGACTCTACGCGCTGCTTCGTCACCGTCTTTGCCACTCCTTTTGAGTGCCGTCCTTCGAACTGCCGGGAGAGCAGGTTGCCAAGCCAGCGCTCCAGCAGAGGGGTCACTCCTCGCATGAAGAACAACCACACGCGCCAGCCCGGAGCCCAGAAGCCACATCCAGGGCCCTTGCCTACCGGTCCCTACGAGCGAAAACAAAATAATTCGATAAGTTTCAGTTGACCAAGCTTCTCACCAAACGCTTCAAAGTACCATTTTCAGTTCGTGCGGTGCTTTTCCACCCAGAAAGAGGAAGATCATTCGCATAAGGTACCTCTGGCACCGCGAACACATCTCCTGCTTTCTGGATCTCACCAACATGAAAGCGGTGACTTCAATACCCCTGCGCTAATCATCATTTCGTGTTCAGTAACATGTACTTCAAAACGAAGAAAACTCACTGTATTGAAGCGGTAGTAGATGACGTGCTTCAAGTCCTTGCACATCCGGATTTGCTTCATCAGTTTGTACTTGTATCTGTACATGCCAGTCAGCTGGCCCACATGAGCAAAGACATACTGAAGTCCGTCGGCCAGCTGAAATGCGTCCACGTTGTTGAGCCTGTACTGTACATGTGCGTCCACGATCAGTTTCGTCAAACGGAGGATCTCTCTGCACAGGTGAAAGGCGTTACCAAAGCGAGACTTCTTTCTCTCTTTGGTAGTCAAAGTTTTCACGGGCTTTAGGTTAAAGTTGTAATCCAAGTGAAGATAGTTCAGGTTCTTCCGATGGATCAGCAAGTTCAGCATGTTGTAGCCCTGGCGACAGACCTGCAGTCCCACCTCGACCCAGTCAAGGCTGGTCGACTGAAAGAACTTTGTGGCCTTGAATGACCTGAAGAGATATCGCTTCTTCTGAGGCTTGGGCGGTCGGTGATGCAGGGCGTTCAGCACATAGTACTTCAAGAGCTTCTGGTAACTGACACGCACCTTCACTGGCTGACCTAAAAGTTTTTAGGCTTGTGTTACTATCCAAAGCAGCGTATGTCGACGTTACCTACCGGACGGACAGTGTTCGCGGTACCATGTCTTGACCAGAGGGATGTCCAGCGCCCGACGTGTTCTTCCTGAGCGAGTATTGAACGGCCTCGGGGCCCACAGGAGCGAAATACCATTTGCTGTGTTGTCACTATATAAGGGACAATCCTATAAAAATTCATAAAATATTAGTTCAGTATTATGCTATGGTATACGTGTAGTCGAAGATATATGAAGTGTTCTCCTACCTGCAGAAAAGGTTGTACTTCATCGGGCAGCTCGAATTCTTCGTCTTCGTCAGGCAAGAAGTCCTCTATACCACTCTTGCTAGGGTTGACAGCATGTCGATGCGAGATTGGGTTTATCAGTGGGTCGAAGTAGAAGGCAGGCAAATCCGGATCTTCGGTCTTGATGAACACCACGTTAGGGGTGTGGTACCTAAAACATACACAACTTGAGAATCTGGATGGCCCGTCCCAATTCCAACAGGTTACGCCAAGAAACTTTGTGAGCCCAACTTTGCTGCCTCCAACAATTCTCTCTTGTGGGGGATGTTTACGATGGGTTCAAACTACTTTCTAGGGAGAATAAGCATTCGAGTCCTTGTCTCGGAGCCTCGAATCGGCAGTGGTACCTCCCAGCACACCATCAAGAAGTAAAGCTTCAATTGGTACCCCTTACCAGGAAAGGTGGACGAAGTGCGGCAAGTTGTTGTACAAATAGGGGAAGGCGATTCTGTACTCGGTGCGGATAGGCTGTCTGATGATGACCTTGTTGATGTCATTGAACTCATTCCAGTCGTCGTCAAGAGCTGTGGCATCTTTCACCAGCGGCTCGTACTTTGGTCCACCAGGAATAGCCACATTGAGGGCTTTTGCCGTGAAAAAGCTCTTGAGGTCGAACAGGTAGAAGTAGTTGTCGTCCACCAAATCAGTTAGCAGCTGATTCGCCATGCGATAAAGGCAAGCAATCTGTGGAAGCGTTAAGTTCCACTTGCGGTATGTGCTACCGTTGACATGAACGCTATCTGCTAAAGGCTTGGAATCGTAGAACCACTCCATGATGGCGTCGTCCTCCTCTTCGTCCAACTCTATCTGGATGGCCTCAAGTGGTTCGACATCCAGCACGTTGTCAGCATAATCGAGCGGCGGCTCCTCATCATCGAAGGGTGGATATCGCATCCGCTTGAAATGTCTTCGATCACGCTTTTCCCTTCGCATCATGATCCACATGGAACCCCACTGAGCTAGGTAAACGGGCTCGACCACCCAAGGGATCTCATCGACAAAGGAGATGGCGCCGGTGATGTGGTACAGCACAGAGACGTCGCGTATTTGCTCCCATGGCATGGGCATGTTCTCGAGGAGTTTCAGCACGGCATGAGGAATGTACTTGAGAGCGCCCAAATAGACTCGCTTGTCGTGACGATATTTTCGGCTGCTCATGTCTCCGTGGTCGCGGATGATCTTGCGGATGTGCTCCGGAGGCATGTCTTCTTTCTGTGCGTCTACGAAGCCGAACTTGCGCTTCTCGGCGTACCGCTTCGTCTGTAGCTGCTGCCATTTGCGCGCCTTTTCTTGCAATTTGGCCTCGCTAAGGACTGCTGATCCAGGAGACGACGGCACCGGTGGTTGATTCGGGGATGACATCTGACCGGAGGGCGACGGTTGCGCCGCCGGAGACCCCGTCGCGCTCGCCGAAGAAGCCGGAGGCACAACGACCGGAGGTGCCTGCATGGCGAAGGCGGCGGCCTGAGCGACCTGCGCTTGTGCCTGCGCCATTGCTTGTGCCTGCGCCATCGCGTGGGCCCGAGCCTGTTGTTGAGCCATGACCGCTTGGGCCCAGGCGGCGCTGGCCACGTTGCCGGGAGCGCCGGGAGGCGGGGCGCCCAAGAACGGGTTCCCGTAGGGCGGCAGGCCGGACATGGTGGCCTACGTCAGAGAGCCCAAGATCACAAAGGTGACCCGCGTCTTCCCTCCTCCTTCCGAGCTGTCTCTCTGCCACTTCCAAATGCTGTTCAAAAAGTGCGTTCTTGGACACGCGGCGAGAAGCGATGCCGCCGACCGACTGCTGAGCTAGAGCGACCACAGCCGAACCCCGGCCCCGGCCTCGGCGATGCAGCTGGTGTAGCTGGCGCACCAGGAGCAGCAAAAGCAGCAGTGCTCAGCGCAGCTCAAGTCGGCGCTTCTTCCCCGTGCTCGCAGCCCAAGGGTGGGCCGAGGCGGCCACGTCACGTCGCACCCAACGTTTGGAGTTAGAGAGGTTGCAAACCTACAGAACGCACGGCAGAGAACTGCGGCCAGGGCTGTCTGGGCTTCACTTGCGGGCTGAATTGGCTGAAAACATCCGACCCGTCGTCACCCTACTTAGAGAAGAAGGATGCAATGAAAAGCCAGCGTTGTGTACCAATGTGAGATAACTGTTCAGAGATCTTGTGTGTAAAATGTACATGCGTAATATTCATGAAATATTCGAGTTTACGAGTGACTTTGTGTGCGTTAGGGAGAGTACCTTAATAACAAACCTTAACCGTGACTTCCGAACTTCAACATGGGTCACACAACCTCAACATGAGCAAGAAAACAGCTGCATGCGACTTCTAGTACTTAAGATTTCTATGGCGCTGCCACTACTGGAGTAAGGGACCGCGCGGGTCTTGGATGGGTCTAAGTTGTTCTTGAGATGGGTCCAAGTTGTGGGATACAATGACAACCAAGGTGCTGAAAGAGCGTGAGGTTACTCCGTACTCACGCCCAGATGGGAGTTTGTAGCCGACGTCGCGAGTTTCGGCGGCGTCAGGACGTGGAAAACGTCTTTGAACGGAGTCTGTTCATGTTTGTTTACCTAATGTCGTCGAACGTTTCTGATCACAGATCACGCTGCCGCTGTGACGGTGGCTTGAGGGAGTTCAGGCTCTGAGGCTGGATGGGCAGAATAGACAAGGACCAGCCTGAACTCAACCTTGTCGGCCGGCAGCTGGCGCGTGAAGGGCGCAGCACACACAGAGAAGAGCACAGACGCCAGGGCCACGGAGCTAGCGAGCGAGACGGAGACGAGCAACGCTGTCCTGCTTCATTTCGAATTCGATCAGGATTTTCTTTCGGTGAGGTCGAGGTCGAAATGACGTCTGATCTGCTCAAGCCGGACGCGATCATGCCGGATCCGTCCTCACAAGAGAACCCGGATGAAGAAGACGACCTGGAGGCTCTTCGGGCGGCCGCGCTCAATTCCATGAAACCAAAGCGGCCAGCCTTCGAGCTCAGGAAGCATCCACAGAGATCCAACCTCCTATCAATTGTGCCAGTCGAGCAAGAAGAGCGAACGGCACCGCCGAGGTTCGACCGACCGCCGCCGTCACTCGGCACTGACCCAGCTAAGACGTCCTCTCTTCCACCCAGAGACGACAAGTTCAGTCGTTTTGACGACAAGGACAGCGAGTCCGAAGAGGAGTCCGAGTATTCGGAATACTCCGAATACATTACCGAAGAGGAGAATGAAGACGAAGGCAAAGCCAAGAACGATCCGAGGGAGTCGAACGGCAAGACAGACGCCACAGAACAGCCAAAGGCCGAGTCGGCGACTGACGAGCCGGACGATGTGTTAAACGTCCACTGCACTGACGAAATGGACGAATTCAAGTCTCTGCTGGAGGAGGACGATGAGGCTACCAAGAAGGAAAAAGAAGAGACGCCGCCTAAAAAGAAGGTCCGAGTTATTAAGAAGAGGAAAAAGACGTCGAAAGACTCCAAGGCTACCTCTCTAGATACGACCCAGTCGAGCGAGCGATCCGCTGACCTGCAACGCTCTAGACCGCCGCCTTGGAAACATTCTTCTCCTCCTCGCTACCGATCTCCACCGAGGTACCGCGACCGCTCTCCATTCAGACGTCGATATTCACCCCCTTCGCCTCACCATCACCGGCACAGTCCATACAGCCCTTATCCGCCTGCCAGACGAAGAAGTCCGTACAGTCCTTTTCGACGTTCGCCTCCTCCTCCTCCTTGGGGCTACCGTCGAAGTCATCCGTCGCCTGGATATAGATCTCATTCTCCTTCGTACAGACGGTGGTCCCGGTCACCACCTCCAAGACGAATAAGGACCTCTCCTCCACCGCCCCTGTCGCCAACTCTTCCTAGCTCTCCAAATAGGCGATCTCCTCATCGCCGTCGTCGCTCTGCCTCTCCGCCCCCCATATTTGGGGGAGACGCACGTCGCGGAGATTCTGCCCCCAGACATCGAGAGCGAGATAACTCGGAAAGGCCAGCGACGAGAGGTTCCAGTCCTCCAGCTAGGGATGATCCTAAGTCGAAGAGTCTTCCGCCCAGAGAACGAGGGGGCAAGAAAGAAACCAGCAGTGCCGCTTCAATTGAAACTCCTGAAGCGAGGGAAGAGCGCGAGTTCCAAGAACGTCTGGAGAAGGTTCCGGAGGCTGAAAGAGAGAAACTTATTGCCCGAAGAAACAAGTTTAAGCACAAGTGTGTTCTGGCCAAGCCTTCAACGATTATTTCGTTGAAGAAAACCAAGGACGCTGAAGTATCTGGAGAAGAGCATAAATCTGTCGTTAGAGGCGCCTCTGACGAAGGCGGTGATGCAAACTCCGTGAGTGACAAACCACACGTATTTTGCGAAGAACAACTTGACCAGCAGAAGGCCAAGGAAAAGAAGAGTAATCAAAAGAAGTCCAAGGAACTGAGGGATAAGCTCTCTGCTAAGACAGGTAAGGAGTCGTTGCGCTTACAGTAACATTGTAGTAGATGATATTTGCCTCATGTTATCAATGATCGCGCAGAACCTCAGCAACCGATGGTGGACCTGAGAGTCCAGTTACATCGCAAGCGGCGACAGCAGGAGTTGGGGGGCCTACAAGTTGAAGAAGATGACATTAACGAGCCCGATGACTTGGAGCAGGCCACCCTTGAATTCACCGATTCGTTTTCCGCAGAAGACGAAGATGGAGGATCTAAGATCAAAGAAAAGATTGTGCGAGGGAGCAAGCGACTTGTGAAAAAGTCGTCGTCGTCGTCGATGCCGACAACAACAGTCAAGAAAGGCAAGACGTTTGTGGTCAGAGATATGAGTTCGGATGACGAAGCACAACCGACGAAGCGAGCCGTTGTCAAGGAGAATACCACCATTGTTTCTCCGAGGAAAAGAAAGTAAGTGTGGTTTTGTCATCATCTCCCGATCCGCTGCGTCCTGTTTTTGCGAGTACGATAAGATCAGTGATGCGGTCCGATTTGTTACATAACACTTCTTTTCTTCTTCGTCTTTAGGTCGGTGATGGACAGATTGGGCGAGCCTGTTCACACTGTCCGATCAGTTGTGGAAATTCAGGCGTCACAAAAGGACGAGGACGAGCGCAAGAATCTCTCTCCTTCTCCAACGAGGAGAAAGGTGCTGCTCTCACCTAAGGGCTCGCCTTCTCCCACTTCCAAGAAGCGCAAGAAGGAGAAGAAGGAGAAAAAAGAGAAGAAGAAGAGTAAAAAGGAGAAGAGGAAGAAGAAGTCCAAGTCTCAGAGACCAAGTTCTGATGACGACGACGAGGATGAGGGGGAGGCTGAACAAGACGATGGCAACAAGTCAAAAGAAGAGACCAAGAAGGTTTTCGATCCGGAGGAGGAGGAGCTGCTGAGCTTCTTTGAAGAAGATTTGGCCGCCAAAAAGAGGAAAAAGGCTGACGGCAACGACGATGATCTCATCCTGCGCATGAGAAAGAAGAACGAGGCGAGGCTAAAGCGCATCAGGGAGATCGAGGAGGATCGAAGGGTTCATCATTAAAAAAAAGCACTCTTAGCTGGGCATTTTAGTAGTTTGTCTTATAACAAATGCAAATAGCGCTCTGTGTGTGCGGTTGTCTATGTTACAGAGAGCAGCTTCGGAGATCGAGTCGACGAACCTACAGCCATCAAAAGGTGAGTAATGTTACTTATAAAACTATTTTATACTGTGATAAGAGTAAGTATTTTCAAAATGCAACAGGTGGTCTAGGCTGTCTACCTCCAATGACCTTAACGCCATAATCCGTGATTCTTTAAATACTTTCAGGCAAGAAACCATACCTGTTCTGTGTAACATCAGGCTGTGAGCATCAGAAATAAAGAAAACATCACCGTCACAAATCCTCGTTAGTCGTGCAGTATCATTGGGGCATTATTAGAGCGGCGTGAATAGTATAAGTGCTAAGGAGGTACCTTGGAAGCACACAACTATGGATATGTGACACGATAGCTTCATAGGAAATGTATTTTTTTGACATCTACAGGCTTTAACAATGAGACATACAAACTTTTTTGACAAGATTCTGCATTTATGTTGGCGTAGTAGTATGCAAAGTTTCTTGGGATTGCTTCTTTCACGACAAATCTCCTCGGATATCCTTAATGTGAGTTGATGGTACATTGATCAAACTTTAGACCTTTAATATCTTTGTGATAATTGTAAATGTGGACACTGAACGAACTTCTGTTCTTGTAGATCTTCTTGCATTTAGGACATTCGTATCTGACTCCGTTGTTCTCCAGATGAACCTCCAAGATATGTCTTTTAGCTCGCTGTCTGCCAATGTTGGCACCGCATATTCTGCACATGAAGCCGTCAGCGATGGCGATCAAGTTCTCAGAGGTGATGGCTTCCACGTCTGTAACAAAACCAGGCGTATGAAATTTGTTCAGCGACACCAATCTTGAATACATTTACAGAAACGCACCACTTGTAGATGACGGCATGATGGCGCATCGAGCAGAAAGACGCACTGCAAGCGGTATTCGTAGTCTGCGTATGTTCATCGTACATTAAGTCACATGAGCCCAACATAAAGTTAGGTTGGACAGCACAGCGGACGATATAAAGATACATACTGCATACCGATGTACGTATGCATGACTGAAACACGGAGCAACCGAAATCTCTTTGTAGTAGGGCCGTGCTCGGGCTTGAAAGGAGCTCCAGTGGCCAGAATGAACAGAAATGTATTGGCCACTGGGGTCACATATCCACAAATCCCCCTATGAGTGTTACACTTGCATGGTGTCCAAAGATCTGACCTGAGGCCCAACTTATGAGCCGGTGGTCTGTGGCCCGATTAAAACCGGGCTGGCCCGAGGCTCGATCCAGCCCGAGAATTTGTGGCCCGACACGCCCTACTTTGTACTTCAATCGAGTTGATCAAGATGACAAGGCTTCACCCGACACTCGTTGAGCTGCTGCGTCGTACACGTACTTCTTGTAGTTAATGCCCTTCCAGTCTTTGTGAGTGCCGTAAATGTGGCTGGAAAACCTGTGTTTGTTGGAATAAACCTTCTTGCATAAGGGACAAAAATACTGCACGCCTGAGTCGTAGTGGACGCTCTCGAAGTGTCTGGGAACATTGTTCCTCCGCTTGATGATGACTCCGCACAACAGGCAGATGCACCCATGCTCGGTCTGGTCAATGTTTGAGTCAATCATCCTGCGAAGATCAGCACTATTACCTGCAGAGAGGGGATACCTAACCTTATTCTCCTGGCGTGTTATAGAAAAGCTCTTAGTAAGCAATACCTTGTATCATGCCCAATCAAAGATCATTATTATTAGACTTCTAGCGATATCTAACTATTATTGTAACAGACGATAGTTTCTGATCACCCCAGGTAGGCATACGTGAGCAGGGCACATTAGGGTGATCAGACTTTTGGTCAGTTTGACAATGCACCTGCAACATCGACATCCACATGAAGCTTCATGCAAAACTGAACCGCATCAAGCACATTTTGAACTGTATGTCTCCAATAAGGGCTACGGCCTCGCAAAGGTAGCCCAGAGAAGAGCGCATCTGACGGCGGGGGTGCTTGTCAAATGAGCCTCAGTTCAAAATTATACTTACCCTTGAGAACCTGGTGAACATAAGAGCTCGAGATAAGTTTTCTTCATCCTCAGTCACATATGGACTTTATGAGATGGAAGTTTGAAAGAATGCAATTTATGTTTCACTCACATAAATCAAAAGTCCATTGACATATTTGGATGAGCTTTGAAGCCTAGTTACTTTTTAAAGTCCATTTAGTGACTAAAGATTAAGAAAAGGTATTTACTAACCTCAGAAAGTAAATAAAATTGTACATACACGCTCCTTGGGCCAGAATCCACAGCTCCAGAAGCACTCTTCTCTTGGCCACCTTTGCAAGGTTGTGACCCTTATTTGGGAGGTGAAGTCAAGAAAGTATTTGACTCTGGTTTCAATCCATGACTGTTGCAGGTGCATTTTCCAAAATTACCCCAAATCAGATCACTCTGCCGTACAAAATACCGGCAGATGCACTTCGTATGTAACTCGTGTACGTCCGTACGTCCAGGGGGGTCCTGCCTGACTCATCATACTCAAAGTGCCGTAATTTTCTCACCTTTCATGTCTGAACTCAGGAACTGATCATCATCTACCTCCTCTTCAAAATTTGGTTCGTCTTCCTCTTTTGGATAGTATGATTCCTGGGCCTTCTCATTCTTGAAGTTGTCGTTGGCGCCATCTGCTTCTCCACTCAATGGAGAGAAGGATGCGGGTGCAGATGCAGTTGCTGTCGCACCCGAGGACGATCCTACGGACTGGAACTTGACAGGGGTCACGTCCAGGATCTCGTCCTCGTCATTGGCTTCTTCTAACTTAGTGGCTTGTGGAAGTGGTGGTGAAAGTGAAAAAGTTGGTTTCACCTTTGTTACTTGCGGTCCTGAGATGTCGCTATCTGCAGATCTTTTTGCTCCCTTTCTCACTTCTGGTCTTGCTGTTGGCGCTGAAGTTGACTGTTGGGGGTGCTTGTTGGGCTGCTGACGACGACTATTTTGCTCTCCCTGTGTGAGCCCCTTAATCTGCAGGTCCTCCGCCGCGGCCAGAAAAGAGTCCAGGTCCTCCTGAGCCACGTTCACCTCACCCTCATATACGAAGTCAATGACGTGGCTCAGGTTCTGGGCAGAGATGCCTCGGAGGTAGACGACTTGATGGAAGCCACCGATGCCGAGTTTTTCACACGCTTTGTTGGTGGACATCAGCATGGTTTGGAAAAGCGGCGAAATGGCTGCCAGCAGCACCCTGTGAGCGCCCCGCATCCACTGGCCATCTTCGGATGCCAGGAGGATGTCGAAGAAGGGCTCCTGAGACCGCAAGGACCTGAAGGCCGAGCAGAGGTTGGCGCCAAAGTCGTCCCACCTTAGGCAGTAGCGGTCCGCCGAGCCCATGGTGGCGACAGCAGTGACAGTGACTTGAAGTTGTCCGCCCTCGCCCGGTCACTGCCCTGTCCAGTGATCCCACTTTAACTCTGTGCTGGGGGATTGGGAATCGTGTACCGCGGCTACCACGACTGCTAAGTCTTGGCCAACTCACGAATGCTGCTTGTTTCTGACTTCTGCTCTCAGCAGTGAGCTGTTTGACATGACTAGAGGGGCGTCTGGCTGCGGCAGAAGCAGAATAAATGCGTGGCAAAAGTCACGTGACGAGCAGTGCACTCCGATTGGTCGAGAAAACTAAGCGGGCAAGACATTGTCAGATCATAACAGAAGTGCAAGAATTTGCCAATTTTTGGCACCAATAGTCAGCATCAAAATGGCTAACACTTGCTCAATGAACAACTGCACAAACAGGGAAAGCAAGGACTCCACCAATAAGTTCTTTAAGTTCCCTAAGGATCCGAAGCTCAGGAGAGAATGGGTAGGATCCTAGAGGAAGCTTCTAACGGTGAGATTTTAATACTGGGAGTGTATCTGCAGGTTAGAGTGACATGGAGGAAAAACTTTACCCCCACCGAAAACCACAGGGTGTGCTCCTCACACTTTCCTCCAGTTGCCTTCAAATTCACGGCTGTGCATTAACAACTGCACTGTGATGCCATTCTGTCTATCATCAATCTGCCAGCTCATCTGCAGAAGAGACAAACTACAGGCTGTCATGGACTAAGGGAACATCAGGCATCTCCATCTCCATCACCTCTGGAGTCTGCACCTCTGGAGTCTGCACCTCTGGAGTCTGCACCTCTGGAGTCTGCACCTCTGGAGTCTGCACCTCTGGAGTCTGCACCTCTGGAGTCTGC
>JAAUXU010063826.1_pt1 | contig 22341 bp, 20 predicted proteins | sample 7278151 | NCBI WGS metagenome assembly JAAUXU01 (sample SAMN14350113, study PRJNA611818) | marine sediment metagenome | isolation source: surface marine sediment (1.8m) | place: French Polynesia: Moorea | collected 2018-08 | reverse complement strand
TCCCCCTCCCCAATCTCCCCAACCCCCAACCCCAACTCCAACCCCCCCAGCGTAGTCTGCGCTTTGTCTGGGGACTCTTTTGTCCTCGGAGCTCACGTTTACACGCACTCCCCGTCATATAAACTGTCTGACCCTCTTGATGTAAATGAAGCCACTCTGGTGACGCTTTCTTTTTTATAACGCTGTGATATTTCCACACAAATTTCCTCTCCTCTTACTTACTGTGCTTGTGGTAGAAAATAATTCGGCCGAAATCCAAGGGGGGTTGTTTAATTCATTCGAGAAGCAAACATTTCAGTTTTGTCCGCCATTTTGGGAGCGCAAGCCGGTTTTTTGGTCTTCCAATCAAGCCCGCAGCATCTTCTTCAGTTACAAGTTGCCTTGACTGTATAATAAACGTGGAAAAATGAATTCTCCTGGCTCGCCCTAGCCTTAATGAGGGGTTGCGCGATAGCTTTGTTGAAGAAATTCCGTGCACGACCTAGACTGTTCTCTGTGGTTTGCCATCGCCCTCATGGGTGTAGTAATGTCATGGGCGCCCTCATCGCCGATGGCGGCCTCGAACCTAAAGAAGAGGCGAGGGGAAAGTATAACAAAGAATCCAGTTCCTGCTGTTCCCGGGCGAGCGGGCCGACCCGTGCATGCCGATCGTTGATCAGCTGAGCGATTCGTGCATACGTGTGATCAGTCAAGGCGCAGTCGTAGATGCCGCAGAACAACTGCCGCATAGACGGAGCGATCCTTCGAACAAAGCGGAGATGCCCTAACTAGGCAGAAATTCGCCGAATTTGAAGACTTCCCAGATAACACAAAACAGGCCTATGTGGACATGTACCTCTTGGAAAGGCATTTTAGCTCACCTACCGGAAATAGTAGTGGCGATTTCCGGAAAAATGTGTCTTTTTAAGATATTTTGCTTACAAAATCAGATGATATCTTGGTCAGGGTCAGTGGCACGGTTGCTCTTCTCATCAGCTGTTCCTTCCTGACTTCTCTCTTGGCGTGCCGACCCAGGCAACTTCGCTGGTCTCGTTCTCTTCTCTTGTTCAAGGTTTCCACAAGTTGCTATTCAGGAAAAGGGCACTTGCCTCCCCCTACATGAATTATTAACCGATATCTGTCGAAACTGTGCAGATTGTGGCAAAATCCCAGTAATATCTCGAGTGGAGGTTCACAATTGCTTTCTAAAGAGACATCATCGGAGTTTGTACTATTTGTTGGAAGGAACTGCCGGACTATCAAAGTTGGCGAATTTCTCACCACTTGGGGCGCTGCGATCGACCCCGGCAAAACTAAAGTCACTGTATACAGCGACTTTAGGTAGGACCAGCTTGCCTGGATCATTCGTTCCTTTTACGTAGATGTTCAGCAGATGGTCAGGCTTGCCACTCAGGTAACCACTGATAGTGCTCGAGAGGTGTCCGAACTCTTATGCATAGACTCTGGTGGCCGAAATACTTCCTTGGCAACTCTGAGTGACTTGAAGCAACAACAAAACAATCTGGCAGTAGTCAACACTGAACATGCATCGGACGGTGTCCTGCGCGTCCTCGCTCTGGCGACTTGGTCCACCCCGCCTCCAGCCTTTTCTCACGCCCCTTCGCCACGCCCCCAAAGCCTCCTTCTTCACTGCTCAAAACTTTTCCCTCGAAGAGATCAAGAGTCTCCACTATCAGAGGAGGAGAGGTCTCAGACGAAGTTCGGCTGCCGGCCCTAGTGGTCGAATTTCCCCCGCAGAATCGAAATATCCCGAAAACGCCGCGACGACGGACGCGTCCTTTTCCTCACACGCTTCCCAGACAGTGATCCCGCCGGACGTCGATTCGGAGGAGAAGAGACAGGCCAAGGGTAAGGACGAGTGAGAATTTCGCGAATTTGCAGATCTTAAGTTATCTTTTCTCCAAAGAAATCACCTCTTTAGTGGACGAGCAGATCTCAAACAGCAGTCATGGGCGCCTTTTCGCAGTCGTTTACATCAACGAGAAGCAGTTCAAGCTGACAGCCGGCGACGTATTCATGGTGTCCAACTACGACATCGGCGTGCCAAATGGGACGCAAATCTTCTTTGACAAAGTCAGTGGGCTTAAAAAGTGCCAATTTTTCAGAATGTGACGAGGTCTCCTTTGACTAGGTGTTATTGGTCGGCGGCCGAGACTTCACCCTCGTGGGCCGCCCGCTTCTGCCGTGTGACCTTGTCCGAGTCACGGCCACTGTAGTGGAAAGGAACATTTCGATGATGAACGTGGAGGTGGAGATGTGGCGGAAGCTCTTTCAGGCTAGAACAAGATGTAAGTGGGTGAAGCTTCCGTCCACCGTGGTGTGGGCTAAAAATAATATTTCTTTGAATCGTCATCGCTTCTTCTTCTATTGTCATTCCTCGTGACTCTGACCAACTCCACTATTGCACTTTCCCTCCTGTCTCTGTCGTCTCTGATCTATCTCTCTCTCTATATATACAACGACAGGTCCGTATGCCTGTGCTTTTCACGGCTACTTTTTGCGGCTGCCTTTCCAGCTTTTGCACAGTGCTGTGTGTGGTCAGGTTAGGTTCGTCGGTGTGTCTGCAGCCGATTTCTAGATTTTGCGCAGCCAATTCTCGTGGTGAGTTTCCATCTTTGCCAATTTTTTGCACATGTTGAGCGCAAAGTGCATGGCGCAAGACGCAGGCAGACACCAGTGCACATACACGAACTCACATAGTACTTTTTTTCTTTGTCCATCCTTCTACTCAACAAAGTAGGTAGCCCCAAAGCCCGGGTAGCATCTAAAAGATATTGTTGTAACTGACACTGTGCGTCCTGCGTGATTCATGTGTCTCATGGGGATCATCTAAAATGCATTTGGAGCAAAGGGAGGTCCACACGAAGAAAGCGGACATAAAAGGGTGACGAGTCCAGTCAAAAGATAAGAAGTTTTCTTAGTTTTTCTTTGACTCACGCTGCATCAACGGTACACATGCATTAAGAAGACTCTGACGCTTTTACTTGCAGTTTCTCGACCCAAAGAGACGTCGTTTCGAGTCAACAGTATTGAGCTGTTGTGTCCGGTGGAAAAGACTCAGGACAGGACTGGATTCGAGGTCAGGAAAGGGGATCACCCCGCTCTCATGTAAATTGGTAGCTGTCATCGAAAAATATAACAATATCATCTAGAACACGAACTTGCTGTTTCCTCGGTAAATTTTTATTCCACTGTTTAGTAGGTACGGCAAGAATGCATACATTGCATAAGCAATTGTTCTTTACAGATTACAATACGCCAAACAGGCGCTGGCAGGATAGGTTAGGCTTTTAATTTGTTTTTTACCCAAGTGTTTAGAGGGGGTGCTGTTATTCACTTTCCTTTCTTCTCTTAAAAACCTTCAGCCCTTGGGTATGACTCGGCTCAATAGAGGCTGACTAATAAACCTTTCTTTATGTCTGGTGTCAGCCTTGTACCTAAGCATTGTGTAAACATGAGGGCTTTGCATGACTTCAATACCTATTTTGGCTTGCGACTAAAGAAAGTAATGAAAATTCTTCAGATCTCGCATCTAGTTTGACCTGAAGTCTAGTGTGCAATTCTGCCTCCACCCCCTTCGAGAGTCTCTTCTTTTAGGGTCTCTTGCACGAGCGTCTACTGGGTGTGTGCATCAAATGGTCCACTGTTGTGTCCACATTGTATAGTTGTAAGGAAGCTGTGGATGATTTTGAGTGTTGCCATTGATCGTTAAAAAGTTCAACCTTCACCGCCGGTGACTCTCGGCATCAACCTGGTTTGATTTCTGTACCGATTCCCGGTATGAGCCATGTGGACGCTTGAGAACTATTTATTATACCTGGTGCAATGAAAGTCTCGAGACACAAACTTTGAAAGTACCGGAAAGTAAATCTTGTGGAAGCGGTCCAAAAAAAAATGTTCGTGTGCATTGATCCACGTTTGTTGAGAAAGTGTTTCCTTAAGACGCACCCACTCACTCCCTGTTGAGAGTGAACTTGAAGGCATCATCAATATCCTTATGTCATGGTGCGCAGACCTTGCCCTTGAGAAGCAAGCATAGAAATCCAGTGATTCATGTCACGTGTATAACGCAATGCCCTGACCCAATGACCCCCAACAATCTCTATTTTTCCTTTGTTGCTCTGCAATCGTTGTTGCTTACTTGGACCCACTGAAACAACTGTTTTGCAACAGCTGCTAGACTTTGTGCTCTTTTACAGACGAACTCTATACATTGTATGCAAATCGGTTGTATTATCAGACGAAATGTTTCATTTGTATAACCCAGACTTACTGACATGTCTCAGGCTGAAAACTAGAGATCTGGGAAGGCACAGTTGGATGAGATTGGCTGAAATTCCCCCTCTTCCGGGACCCTCCCCACGGCCCCCCATTTCTATGGGGGAAACCCCACCCCTGAAACCTCCCTTGACGATCAAACCCTCCTCGGAGCGGTTGCAAAGGTTTCGTGAGAATACGATGCTCCGCGGAGGTGACGACTTCTCAGACTTGGATGAGGCTACGTTGAGGTGACAACGGCCCATCCGCAAAACCTGGACGAACTGACAAGCTAGCAACACCTCCTCCTCAGTGGAGAGAGTGGTCGACTCTTCCTTGGAGATCTCTTCTCTCAGGATGCGCAGCTTCCAGACTTCACGGTCGCCACAAACGGCATGGCGCCGCCGCCGCCGACTTGCCATGAAGTCCAGTAGGAGTACTCGCCGTGGCCGAACAAGGTCTTCTATCACGGCAAAGGATAGGGGATTCCAGTGCCACTGCCCGTTGGGAAGGCGCGAGGTCTCAGTTCTGTTCTCCAAACCATTGCAACCTCTCCCCACGAACGCGGGGATTTGGCGCGCTTGCACGCCGCCGGGTGGTGGAGGTGGTTCCCCCTGGAAATGGAGGACCTGGGGGACAGGAGACACCCTCTTCCCCCCTCCCAAATGAGCTAATATCAGTTTTCGCCCCCTCAAAAAGCCAATACAGTGAAGTCACCCCCGTGGAAATTACTAACGACGAGGGCTGTATGCTGGAGGATAAAAGTACTCAGGTGGTGGCAGACCGGGGTTCAGGTCAGCTTACAAAGTAATAGCAGGACCACTCGGACAGGATTTTAAAGTAATGACTCCAAGTCTATTGCGGTCAAATTCCCCAATAGATATAATTAAGATATATAAATAGAAAATAAGATATTCAACCCGACTTTAGGTGGAACTCGTCCGTGCTGCCTTGCTAAAAGAATCAGCCTGGAACTGTCTCTCACTGAAGCAATGTTCCACTGCAGTGATTGCTACTTCCGTACGTTGTTACTGCAGAAGACGAGACTTCCATCTGCTATCGTGGAACGACCTCTGCTGGACACAACAAATGTGCCAGGTGGATGCACCACCATGAGAGCCTCTTCTGTATTCTTACGAGGTTGCGATATTTGCGACAACTTTCAGTTGCACATTTTGTTGTGCTGGAACACTGCAGAGGGGCCTGGGCTGCCCCTCTGATACATCTCTATGCCTTTACGGCTTAGAGTGCATATGTGAGGACTGGAAAAACAACACCCTGGCGGTACAGGCGCGGTCACGCAGGCCTGAGTGCGCGCGTCCGCCACTCTCGTCGAGCCTCTTGGACACGTCTTCGTCGCCGCCGCCGTCGTCGTCGTCATCCTTGGCCTCTTGGCAGGAACGGACGGCGTTAGTCCGGTCAACAACAACGTAGGGGTCACACCACAGCTATTCAGTCCAAGAACGTCTTGGCGAGAAAGGAGGTCAACGAGGTTGTAGTAGATCACGCTTGTGCGTCGTGATTGCTTTCCCCGGGACTAAGAGTTGGACGGAAAAAGCTCTCGCTAAATGAGTTGGATTCTCGGGGTCTCGGGTTCCCCTTGAGTGAGTGTTCGTGAACAACAAGGAACGTTATCACAGATGAGAACCGGGCGGTTCCCGTCGACCGCCGAAAGCAGCCGCGCCGACAGGCTGGGCCTCCTCCACCTCACCTGCAAGTGGTTCCATCTCACCTGGGAGCTCCACTGCTACCTCATCCACCTCTCTGCCGCCAGAGACGGCAGGAGCGGACGCGTCGTACTCTACGACTACCAATATTAGACCTTCTCTGTCTCTTTGCTCTTCTCTCTGACCAACGACCGCAGCAGCCGTAGCCACCATGATCCAGCGCCAGGGGACCGGCGCGCTCCTCTGCCTCGGACGACTTGCGTCTACAGTGTCCAGGCTCGTGTCCTCGTCCACGGCAGCCACCCTGCGGGGCCCCCGGGAGACTCCCGGAGCCCTGCGGGACCCCGTCAGGCAAGTGTTCATCTCCCAGTCCTCCGACGTCTTCACCAATCTGGCCTTGGAGGACTGGCTGTACAGGCACCACGACTTCGAGCATAAGGTAAATAATGTACTTCTACACTGAACCAAAAAGCAGGCCCAAATATCGACGGTGCTCGTCATTTCTCCCAGCACTTGCTGCTGCTGTGGCGCAACAACCCCTGCGTGGTGATCGGCCGCCATCAGAACCCCTGGACCGAGGCCGACGTCCCGTATTTGCGCTCCTCAGACGTGCACCTGGCCAGGAGACACAGCGGCGGCGGCACCGTCTATCACGACCTGGTACGATTGCTGCGTCAAGCTCTCCTGTCAACTGGGCACGTCCAGTCGTACCGATTAAAGCACTGAAGTACGTGGCAGAGCGCACAACCCTTCCGTTGATGCTCAGCAACGACGTGACCAGTTGCCATCGTCCATGAATGGTCATTTCCCTCTCTACAACTCCTTGAACACTTCTTTCTTTCCTCATGTGCTTCCCAAAGGGCAACATCAACTGCACCTTCTTCACGCGCAAGTCCAATTATCATCGTCGCCGGAACCTGGACGTCATCTGCGCAGCCATTAAGAGGACGACAGCTCTTGACGTCTCCGTCAACGACAGAGAGGACATCGTGCTCAACGACAAGCACAAGGCAAGTTTTTTTTCGTATTTCACCCGTACGCTGGAACTTGCAAAACCTGACTTAACCCAGTTTTTGTCTCGTCGTTTCCTGATTTTTCGCATGGAATAATTATTTCTGCAGTGAAAAGTAAGGGAAGTCGTCTTATCCTTCTTTTCCGGGAGATGAAGGAAGCTTCTCCTATCACTAAGACCCCCTCCTCCAACTATCCTTAACGTCATCGACCTAATCGAAGCTTCAGAGAAGGGGGGAGAAGTCAATTTTTCGTTGAAGAATATTTTTCTCTTTGGGCTTCTCTCTTTAAAATGCGGAAAAAAGACTTTTTTGTCCCCATTGTGCATTGCCGGACTATAAAGAAGGGATTTTCTGAAAATGAATCTCGTAAAGAGTTGGACGCGGGAAAAGGAGAGAATCATCATGTTGACGCTTGATCTCGCTCCTTTCACAGATTTCAGGGACGGCTGCCAAGTTGGGCAAAGATAACGCCTACCACCATTGCACCGTCCTGGTCGACGTCAACGAGTGCAAACTTCATGACGCCCTCAACTCAAAGGCCGTGAGGAAAACATTCGACCCTAATGCATGCATGTACGTCTGAGTGTGTGTAGCAGCGCTTATTGCCTTTCCAGTCCAATGTGGAGAGCCGCGCCACTCAGAGCGTGCGCGTCCCCGTGCGCAACTTGCGCGCCGTCGATCCCTCCATCGATCCGGAGGCTCTGCAGGAGAGCCTCGGCTGGCAGTTTCTCCGGACCTCCGTGGATGGATGCGACGGCGGGATGGACGCGGCCAGGAAGCAGCGGGGATTCCAGATGGTCCGACCCGACGAAGGATGGTTTCCCGGAATAGACGAACTCAGAGAGGAGCTCGCCAGCCATCAGTGGATCTTCGGGAAGACGCCCAGGTTCAAGGTGACTATTTTCAAGGCTACATGCAGCATGTGTACGCACAGCTATGTTGTGTACGGTTTTGTTTTGTTTTTTTTAGGTCCGTCAGACCTTTGAGGTACCCTCGGAGATGTTTCCCGACCCAACGTACCCCCTAGGGCAAGTGCAGCAGCTGCCGGAGTTCACCCTTGAGCTGGAAGTGAATCATGGCATGATTGACTCTGTCCAGGTACAGTCTCCCGGTGGATTCATGGAGGACACCAGCAGCAGTCTCTCCGAGACCCTGCACGGTCTCAAGTTCGGCCCTGACCTCCCGGAAGCCGTGACCCAGGCCTTGAAGAAGGAGGCCAACATGAACGTGGCCGATTTCGTGGGCAAATGCGTGGTTCAAATGGTCAGGAAGTTTGCGTGAGAGGTGCACGGACCATAGTAGTTTCTTTTTGTACTTTTTGTACACGCAATGACGAAAAGTATGGACAATCTTTGTCTCCTTCGTTAGTCGATTTATTGTACAGTACTTTCTACCTTGGCTCAGACAAGCTGTTTTTTACCAGATGAGTCGAAAGTCAGTTAATAAATACAACAGATCAACCTATGATTATCACTTTGAGACCATTTTGTCGCCCTTGCTCAAATGCCATGTATGTCCATTAACATGGCATTTTTTGTGTACTCACCTGTTTTCTTTACTGCGAGCGTGGGGTCAAATGATGCTTTACCACATGCTTGAGTGAAAAACGTTTGTAAAGTACTTTACCACACGCTACAGAACTGCAGAGCCCACAGAAATTAAATGTTTGGGGCAGCCAAAAAAAGGGAAACAAAAATGCCATGTTAAATTACAACCATCATTCTCATAAAGAAGCACAATGCACACCATTTCAGATTTTGCAGCTCTCGAGGCATCTTGACCGCCCTCGGGTCGTCAACTGTGCCTCTCGAGCTGCAAAACCTGAAATCGTGTGTAAAGTGCTTCTTGACGAGAATGACATATATAATTAGTACAGGGTGTTGGAGTAAATGTGTTGATCTCTTTGTTAATGGGAGAGCAGTGAAGTCAGTGCAATGTTTCAAAAATTCTCCCTAGTCTTGATATCACTAGTGACACGTCCGGACAGGGTGCAGGAAGCAGGATGAGGAAATGTACACTGGCGTGTTGTTTTAAGATGAGGTTCATGTCTGGCAGGGCCGATGAATGCAGGGGCCACGAGAAGCAGCCTCAGCTGTTGAGCTTGTTGATGGAGAGATCCCTCACCTCATTGATGCAGGGTTTTAAAATGCTGGTTGCCACCTAGATCTTCTCATACACTTAAAAAGGACATTTTTTGTACAAGATCACTAAATAGGATCTTTTTTTGGTAGCTTACTTATTAAGCTTTATCTTTGTCCACTACACCCTGTTCCATTTGGATATGTAGATTCGTCAATGAACGATTTCTGAGACAGAAAGTCACACATCATAGCTCTATGTGGACGCCCAGAAATCGCTCCTTTACGAATCTGCGTGTCAAAATGGGACAGGGTGTATATGCAGCTTCATTTTGACTTCCTGGCGTCCAACAATCGTGGCAAGAGCATCTCAGACATGTCTTGATTCGTTATTGCTTTTTCCTACAACTTTGTCGATATCGCATCTCATGCACAATGTCACCTGGTCACATTAAAACTGTCTGAATATTGACTTTGGATTGGTCCTAAGTTATTGCACAACTATGATAACCGTGACACTCAGACGTGAAAAGTCAGCCAAAGCTGAAGCTCTAAAAAACCGTCCGCAGGTCCTTCGGTTTTCTCAACTTAAACTCCAAGGATGGCAGAGCTGTTGTCTTCTGATAAGTTGTGCTTTTAGATGCTAGAAGTGATATTGATCCTGCATTCACTTGCTTTTGCGCCTGGGATCTGGACCTCTTCAGAATTTAAGTTGCGTGTCAGTTATGCAAGTATACAATATTGTTATCCAATCAGTTACGCAGATGTTTAAGTATATAAATGAGCGATTTCTGGGCAGCCCCGTTGAGCTTTGAGGTGTGACCTTCTGTGTGATTAACATTGGGTTAGACTCACTCAGACATGGTGAGAATGAATGCAGAGGACAACAATAATGTACATGGCCTTTAGGAAAAACAAAAAATGGCAGTACGCAAGTGTCTCATTTTGTTATGCAGGCCTTAAAAACAGCATAGTAGTAAATGTATGTCTGGTTGAGCTCAAATCTTACGGTACGAACAATGGATATGTGGAGAAAAACTCGGTCCACATCTGAGATCAATTAGACATACTTTTATAACGAGGCATTTTGGAAGAGAAAAAGTCATTTGCACTGTACTGCAGCGCTACATAAGTAAATGGGATGATGCAAGCAAATGAGATAGATGCGACCGATGGGCACCTCAAAATTGAAAAGTATTGAGCTCAAATTTTAGGTGGAGACAGAAGGCAAATGGAGCTAGTCTAGCTCCAAATTTGAGCTCAAAATTCCAACTTTTGGTGCCATCTCTGCTATCACAATAGTACAGAGCACTATACTGTAGTGCCAGGGCTTATGCCAAATATGGCACTTACACTTGGAATTTTGCAAGATAGCAAGTCTAACTCCATGTGCATTGTGCTACTGCCTAAAGTTTGAGCTTGATTCGACGCACTTGTTGTAGAAGATGGCACTTTTGGAGTCACACATTCAGACGGTCCTACTGTACTGTGCTACTGCAGTGAATGTGTGACTTCTAAAATGCTATGCACTAAAAGTATGACTGATTGATCTCAGATGTAGAGCGACTTTTTCTCCACAAGTCCATTGTTCGTACCTTGGATGTGATCTCGATGAGACATACTTTTACTAACATTTTTTAAGGCTTGCGTATCAAAATCAGACATTTGCACTGTTTTTCCCAAAATACATTGTCAGCCTCTGCATTCATTCTCATCATGTGTGCGTGACTCTGACCCAGTGTTAATCCCGCAGAAAGCACATCTCACAGCTCAATGTGGGTGCCCAGGAATTGCTCATTTACCTACTTGTATACCAAACTGAGACGCAGTGTGGTGAAGCATCTCGTTCAGCCTAGTATGACGCATACTGTACGTACATGCAACTGCTTGAAGTGTTCAAGGCTTCTCAAGGCCTCTCCCTTTTCCCCCCTATATATGCACATGGTGATGGAGGCGAACTTGGACTTATTTTTGCATCATTGAACTCTGATGGATGTGACGGACATTGCAGCAAAACCTGGCCGGGCTCCACTCGAGATGCATCGGAGGCATCCGAGTCTTGTGAGCAGACGAAGCCGAAAGTCAATGATCTCTTTGACGGCGATCAGGCTCCAGCTGCCAACGATACAAGTCTTTGCCGCGTCTGGATTGTGCTTGTCCCTGTCATCATGGCGTCTGTACTCCAGCTGAGCCTACAGTTGATAGAGAGTCTCTGGCAGAAGCCCGAACAAATATGAGCAACAGAGCACACCGCCATTGTGTTTTGACGTCAGTCTGCATCCAGGAACATTAAGAGTTTCAGTTTCGTTGTATAATTGATGCTACGAGGAGGTTCACAAGTGTGTCACCGACGCATGTGTTGAGCCCTTCTATGCATTGAAAAACAACCTCCAGGGACCAACTGCAACGGCGACATCAACTGCTCCCTCCCAAAAGAAGATCAGAAATGCAAGAACACATCTTCTTAGGGTGAGGCTGGTCTGTCAGATTCCTCTGGCGCCTACACCATTGTTTCAATAGAAGCAATTCCCTCAGAAACAGCATCTCAGAGGTCTGCAAACAAGGCAAAATATGCCATTTCGAAAAAATTGTCTCTACTCAAAAATGTGGCATAAATACGAAGATAGAAATGGTGACACCCATGATGTATATACCTGAGATGGTGTATGTACAGTACATCTTGATCCCCCTGTACATGCAAGTGAAGGAATGCCTGTTGAGTTGATGTGGACAGCAAGTCTGGACAAAAACCGCCCCCCTCTGCACATGGTGAACACTGACGAGGGAACCCCTGACAGTTTCACAGTGGCGAAGGACCTGTCGTTGGACAGGGACAGCTCGTCCCCGTGACGTCAGGCCATGAAGGACGACGGGCATGAAACGAGGGAGGAAGAAATGTCTGCCTCCATCTTACGATCCTTCGGCATCTTTGCATAAAAGTTGGAACAAATGTTTTTAACTAAAGTCGTCCCTTATTTAGGAGGTTGTTCCGGCGGCTGCTCTGGCTCTGCTCTCCTTGAGGAGATAATGGACCATCAGCTCGTCTGCCACGCGAGTCACTTTTCACTCCTTCTTCCTTCCCCAAGATCCCTCGTCTAATTTCAAATTCGGCGGGAACGATGAAAACCCCTTCTTACCGGGGTGTTTTGGGCACACCCGTCCCAAAAAGGAAACACGTCAAGAGGGCCACATTTGTTCCTTCCCCACACGCGCGAGGAGTCTGGAGAATTTGCCTAACTTGGAAGAGGCTGCGGACTCATCATCAGCGAGAGAGCGACCGCAGATGCCTTCCATCCATCCATGTACCGTATGTAGTAGTGCAGCGTGTACGTGCTGGCACCTTTGGAGGCTTGCACATGGAAAGATGCTTGTCTTTCCAGGCGCTTCCTGTTCGAAAGCTCTTAAGAACAGAAGTGCCAGCAGAGAGCATTTGATCCCCGGAGACACCTCAGGTCTCTTTTCCCGGAAGAGCATCAATGAATGCTGCTTGCCTACGAGCACTTATTGCTTGGGTGTTTCGCGCATTCGGGAGGGGGAAAAAGAACAAAGGGGTTACGAGAGGCAGTGAAGCCGACGAATAATGATTATGTGGAAAGCAGCCGCTTTTTTATCCTTTCTGGAGTGGGACTTTCCTCGCAGACTGTGTATTGTACATACCGAGGGGATCACCGGTGCTGCAATCCATGACACATTCATGTTAGTTCTGGCGTCAATTTGATTGGTTGTACAGTTGGTTCAATATGGACGCCCTCGAGGCCTTGATGATGGCCGCCAACACTACCTTGTCAGGGCTCCAGCTTTGTTAGTTTTATATTCATTTGTTTGCATACAAATGTAACGATGAGGGGAAAAAAAAGTCTGACTGCCAAAGGCAATTCCGGCCAAGTCATTACGCATTGGCTCAGACGCTTGCAAAATCTGTAAGAAATTTTTGCAAGCGAGAACCCAGCTTCTTCAATGATGCAGACTTGTGAGGAGACGGTGAATAATTCAAATTACTACGCCTCTCTCGTGGATTCACAAGTCTGGCAGTACATACTTTGGGGCACCCTGTATAGACAGTATGCCGACTTTTCTCCAGGAGACGCAACAGAAATAGGCTTATCTCTTCAAATCTCTGTAGATTTTGCCTCTTATAAAAAAGTCTCATGCAATTTCTGCGTGTTGCTGAACGCCCGCAAAGCGATGATGAACGATAGACCTTGAAGTGAAATTATCTTCTCCATTTTCACGCGCACGCACACGCGGAAATATGCATTATTCGCCGCACTGCATAATTTTCGGTAGATCATCGCAGGCTGAACAAAAATCCACTGTTGGACTGTTCAGAGCCCGATAGTCATGGTGGAGCACAGAGATGTGGGAAAAAAAGAATGCATTTGCATCTGGGTTCACTGGGCCGGAAACTGATTTGCTTTGTGTCAAAATCCCAACCAAGTGAAGGCGGATGAAGACACATGAACCTTCTGTCCAAGACAAGACCGTGTGGCTGTGGGAAGGGATTGCAGCCATCCATTCTGGCTGCTTTTTCCACAAATGAAGACGAAGCAGATGAGCCAAGCAAGTCCAGGGTGTCGCCCGCGTAGCACTTCAGCATTCCACCTATGGGTTGCTCCATCAGGCACACGTCACCAAAGCTCAGTTAACCCGAATCATTTCTCTCTTGAGCTTGAACTTGAACAAAACTTGACTTTCCCGACAAATTTCCCTTGATTCACTCTCTCACTGCACTGGATCTGGGGCACGCATGCTAGATTGCAAAGTCTTCTTCTTCTTCTTCCAAAGGTCACACGACTCCTCCCTCAGTCCTCTTCCAGCTACACTATGAGTCACAAAGCACAACAATCCACCTGTAGGCGGCGAAGACACCAGAGATGCATTTTCTTTGGCCCAACCAAGCTGGTAATTAGCAGTCAGCAGAGGGTTGGCCCGATTTTGACGCCTGGCACACACACAAAAAATGTTTCCAGGAAGAGATTTGCTTTTTTTGTTTAGCACCCCTTTTTGGTATCCGGAAAACCAATTTGCTGCGTCATCAGACAGACACCGCGATTAACGGATATCATACATCATGGATACAAATCTATTCTCCAAGAGACTCTAAACGCTCTCTGATTCACCATAAGCTGTTGGTGGCCAAAAGGAGATTTGTGGACGTCCCGCGCGACAACCCGAAACAGGAGTTCCGACGGCAACACCTGAAGGCTCAAAAGTTGTGAAGAAGGAATCCTTCTTTTCCATGCGCAATCTGTCAGGGCTGTTCTTTCTCTCTCTCCGCGCACAAAGAGTAACTCTCACTGCTAAAGTTTTACTAAGTAAACCCGGGGGCTGCCGTTCTTACGGCTGGGGCCCCAACCATTGTTGACGTCAGGGGGTGACGGTCGAGCCTTTTTCCTTCACAGTCAGCATGTCATGCTTCATCAAAATCGGTGCAGCAGCTGTAGACTGAGCAGACACAGATACCCCGGAGACGAGAAGTGCATTTTTTGTACTCTTTGAGGCTGCTGCCAAGGTAAAAGGATAGAGATTTGACATGATTGACAAGAGTTTTCTTAGTTTCAAATCTCAGGCCTACAACTTTGCTCAACCAAGAGGAGAGAAATAGATGCTTCTAGACCTTTTCACTATCCTTGCTCGTGTTGCTCCTGTTTTGACTATGCATCCGCGTCCAAGCGCGCCGGGGCGCACGCACGCACGCACACACACCTGCTCACGCACACGCACACGCACACACACACACACACACACACACACACACACACACACACACACACACACACACATCGACTCACAGACGAAACCATCCTTTCTTCCATTCTCAGGCGAAAATTCCCGTCATTAACCTTTTGCTTGGTTGTCTTTTGGGGCGAAATCCTCGACCGAGGCCATGACCTCTTCTCTCTCCCTCTCTCCCCGTCTCGCGGCCATTTTCTGCATCTTACAAATCAGCTCGAACGTGTGAGGCGCAAAAAAAGTGCGACTCTTAATGTTGCCAAGGGAGCTTAATCCTCGTCTTTCTTCAATCCAGTCAACCGGGTGGCGCCTCTTTCTCTATCTGTCGAAGTTGCAGCTCAAAAGTTTTTGTTCGGTAACTTTTAGGGCGGTGTCAGTGGGTGCAGAATCCTCCTCCTTCGTCTCCTTCTCACGCGCCAAAAAGTGTTGGTCCTAAAGTCATTGGATCCTCCTCTCTTCTCCTTCCTCCCTTTGGCGGCGGCGGCGACAGCGACGACGGCGGCCGTGATGTCGACCTTGGCAGAGAGAGAAATTTCAAGCCTTCTTCTTCTGCCACCGACTGCATAGATCTTTTCGCGAAGGATTCCATTTCGGCAAATCAGTGATTCTTTTAGGCTGTGTCTTCTCTCGCTCTCCTTCCACGACTTTTGCAGCCGTGCTTGCTGTGGAAATGGCTCAAATGTGGGGTGAAATTGCTAGAAAATTCCAGCCAATTTTGCTGACATTTAGATATGGGCATAAAGCACGGTACTTTGGGCGACGAACAAGACTGTCGTTCTTCTTTCACCATGACTCGCTCACGTGTGTAACCTCGAGCGTCGCAGCTACCGGGTGTCCCTACAGTCGAGGCGCACTGGGGCCACGACTCAAGGGACACCCGGTAAATGGGTGCTGCGCCACATCAACTATGACGATTTCACACAGAACTGATCTTATTTCTTGGCACATCTTGAATGCCAGAAGTCACAGCAACTGACTTTAGCATACCCTGCACAGCTTAGTTCTGTCAGGGTCGACCTCAGAGCCCCACAGGCACTTGTTGTCCACTGATTTTCAACATTGATTTTAAGAACTTCCTAAGCACGCGCGGGGAGAAGATACTGATGTATTCAAGTCTTCAGGGACAAACCAGACTTAGTCATCTATGAAACAGATTTCGCTAAATCAGCCAATATTAGCTATGCTACGGTGTCTTCTTCATTTCTTTCCAGCCACGTACAGTACGTATGTGTGGCATTATAACTTCGAAGGTCGTCGTATTATAGGCGTTTGAAGGGGGAGGGGGTTAAAGGTCGCCACTACACACAAGGACTTCGCTGCTGCCTAAAGGGAGTCTCTCGATCTCTTTTTTTTTTTTTTTTTACTTAGCACAGCAACGGCAAAACTGGAGGGATGAGCTTGGCACAAAACGGAAGTGATTCTTGCAAAGGTCGCTTTGATGCTGGCAGCAGCAGCAGCCGCAGCAGCAACAACAACAACGCCAGCGGGACGACGTCGAAGAAGAAGAAGAACGAGAAGAAAATGAGTGAGGTGATCGCAACAAGTGACGCAGGTGCGGACGGCCGTGGAGGAGGTATGGAATGTATTACTGGAGCGAGTCATCTTTTTTGCAACTGTTCTGGTAGACAAAAGACATAAACATACAAGGACTAGATGCTTAAAACAAAACATACTTGCATAATGAGCTGTTGTTAACATGAGTAGTTCCTCTCTCTTTCTCACCCACACATGTGCACGCTACAGAAAATGGTTGGTGTCACTGCTGCTCTTCCTCTTCTTCCTCTGCCCGTAGGCCACAGGGTTGTAAGGCCCGTAGTAGGACCTTGTGGGCTGGAGCGAACGAATGGTCGACGTCGTCGTCGCGTCCGGCGCCTCAGTGGTGTGCTTCGTCGTGGCCGTCGCGGTCGTCAGCCGCGTGTGCGTCTTCGGAGGCAAGGACTTGGTCCCGTAAGGGCGATTGTCGTTGGAAGCGGGGGGGAAGTGCGGGTACTTCGGCAAATCGTCCAAGGCCTTCTCCTTTTTCTTCTTGCTCTCCTTCTTGGGCTTCTCGTACTCGGGCTTGGACGTGGCCTTCCGGGGCGTGCCGTAAGAGGACGTGGTGATCTCGTAGGAGGCGGGAGGTAAGGTTGGCGAGCGCTTGTACGGAGCTGCTGGAGAATGATGAGAGTAGGGAAGTGAGGTAGTAAAATGAGCTCCTGCGGTCGTTGGAGAGTGGCTGTACTCAGGAGAGGGCTTGTATGTGGGGGAAGGTCTGTAGGAAGGTGAGTAGGACGGCCCGAAGGTGGTCGGCACTGACGGGGAGGTGGTGGGCGGGTAATACGAGGGACTGGGGGGAACGCTCGTGGTCGCGGAGGCTGCCGGAAAGTAGTTGGGCGGCGACGGTGGCGTGGTGAAGTACTTCTCAGTGGGACGGTACGTGGTGGGCGCGATGATGGGCAGCGCCGGCGCTGCTCCTGCTGCCACCACCCTCTGCTCGACGTCGCCCAGGACTCGGTCAAAGACCCCGGCCAACTGGAACCTGGCAGTCGGGGGCGGCGGAGGTGGCCGTTGGGGGTAGACCTGGGTCGGAGGGTTGTACGGCTTGTAGCCGTCGAGGCTGTTCGCAGGCGGGCCCCTCTGGTACTCGCTGGGACTTGGGTAGATGGGATCTCCCTCGTAGGTGACGCTTGCGTGATACCCATTCTCGTCGGCCACGTACTCGACGATTTGCGTGCGGCCATCGGGCAAAGCCACCTTGTAGCTCCCTTTGGTGACCGGCCCGGAGCTCTCCTCGGCTCGGTAGAAGTCCTGGCCCGAGTCGTCGTCCTTGACGCCATACGTGAAGCTGTAAGGCCGTTTCTATAACAGAACAAGTTACACATACTTGGAAACTCTCATTCGCCACAAAATTGTCTCAAGTCCTAAGGCAGCAACAAAACCATCTCTCTCGTTTTCAGGACTTGTATACGTACGACAGTTACTACAGATGCTCTAACTCGAGGTCACACGAGGAAATTAACCTGCTACACAGATGTCTGGTCGAGATTGGATACAACGGATCCTGGAAACCTTTTTTCAAGTTGCGCCAGCTGAAAAAGCAGAGGCTTTCACGGTTGGAGGAAGTGTTAAGAGAGCTTCTGCAATTACGGATGATGTCCAGGAACCTGAATTTTCAAGTCTTAGTGCCAAGAAGGACTTTCACTTCTTTATTTCACTTTTTTTCTCTCAAAAAAAGGCATTTTATAAGACTAACGTCTCAAAATATTGATTTTTGCTCAGTAAAATGCAGAAAGAGGAGGATTTTTCAGTTTTTTTTATGAAGCAAGGCTTATTTTTCCGTGAGAATGTCGTTGCGCCAGGAACATTCAGCCTTGCTTACAAATCATGAAATAAGGTCAGAAATTTTTACTTACCTGATAAAAAAAATGTTAAAAAGCCCTGGCTTTGCAGAATTTTGCCCTGAGCAACTCTGCTCCAGGCATACTAGTAGAAGGGCCATTTTTTGTTGGGAAAACAGGCAATCTTCCCAATTTCAAGTTTCATTCTTCAAGCTGAGGGTTTTTTTTCTAACTAGGCTAGGTCATCTAGCTGACCTAACCTAATCTCTCACTAGCTAGCCTAGATCACCCTCCAACTTCATAATGAGCTTCTTCTCATTCCTCGGAAAGAATGACACTTGGACCACCTTGTAAGTAGTTCAAGTGAGTCATGAAGGACTTCTTATTGGACTTGTAGCACGTACGTGTAGCAGCACCCGTTCTGTTTCTTGTACCATCGAAGGCTCTAATCGATAGACAAAATCAAAGACTCTGGACGAAGTCTCAGCTCAGGCCTTTCAGCACTAAGAAGAAATAAGTCTCTGTAAGAAGTGAGTGAAAGAAACAGCGAAAACATGACGCTGAACGTGGAAAATGAGCGTGTGGAGAAAGCACGAGTTACTGACTCCGGGTGTCCTGGATGAGTCGGTGACACTGGTCCTGCTTGGACAGGGTCTCATCTCTTAAGCAAACATCTTTTGAACAGCCTCGACTGCTCAAGAATTTCACACCTGTGCCTCATTAAGCTTCCTGGCAGCCCCTGATAGTTCCAGCTTGGCCATGAGCATGTATTAGTAGCCATTTTCGCATACGTCACTGAAGGAGGGGGCAGGGGAGGGACGGGGGATGGAACAAAAAAGGTGAAAATGCATTTTCCATTAGGCAGAGGATGCCAAAGCAAGGAGGAACGAAGGCTATTGTTGTCCTCCTCTTCCCCTTCTTCGTTCCTTTATTACTTTGACCCTGCGCACCTGAGAGGAATGCACCAAAGATTAAGCGGCAACGGAGGATGTCACGGTCGCTTGCCAGATTTAGAACTGCGCATGCGTCTACAGCCAGGTAAAGGGGGAACGGAACAGAGATGGAGTTTCTTTTCGGTGCACGCAGAGAAACATTCAAATTGTCAGCGTAAGAACTGATTCTTAGCGAAAATCACGGCCATTTTCGTAAGGCATGAACGAGGGGTTTGTTGTGGAAGAAACTTGTGGGCCATCATAAGGTCACTCGGCACTTTTTTTTGCGTGCGTCCTTGTCGCTAACAACGCGTGCTTCCTATATGTGAGATGGACTGTGCATGCGAGGGAGACGAAGGGCTGAGAGCTCGGGTTCATCACTGCACGTGACACAGGGTGGTGCAGAAGCTGTCAAAAGAGGCGTCAACAACATCCCAGGTGGCGGAGCAAACCTTGACTTGGACCAGTCGTTGGCTGATCTGTCAGACCTTCCTCCTTCACATTGGCACACCTCGAGTGGCTGAGCCACTTAACAGGGGGTCTCCCCGATTCTGTCCCACCCTGTACGTAGGTGTAGCCTTATGGAAGGAGTGTTCCGCCTCCTACATTTGCGTAATCAGACAAAAACATCACACGCCGAATGATGCTGACATGGCTCTTGAATTGAGAAATTGGTCTCTCCCTCAATATTCTCTTGATCCCCAAGGCAAAAAAGCTAATGCTTCCTTCTCCTATGATGGAAATTCATGCACTTTTATGAAGCAGCAGTGCCAATAATGATTGATTGATTCCTCCAGACTCTGCTGTTGCTCGTCAGGAGGCTTAGGTTGATGGGCTTTACTTTACTGATTACATACCGGGAGAATACGCAAGCATTTCAGCTGACTCAATTGAGAAGGGCTTTTCGAGTGCATCATCAGATTATACCAAGTCTTACCTCATAATGGTACTCTTCGTTATCTCCATTTCGAGGATAGAGGACTGGATGTGGGAGAGATGTGGACGGCTGTGGCTGCGGCTGAGGCTGAGGCTGCAGCTGCGGCGGCCGTGGCTGTAACGGTGGAGGCGGTGGAGGCCGCGGCTGCGGCGGCCGTGGTTTTGAAGGCGGTTTGACGTATTGCGGCTGGTTTAAGGACTCGTGAAGGGGGGCTGGCGAAGGGAAGTAAGGCACTGCTCGCACGGACTTGAAGGACGACGCGAATTCATCCTCGGCGGCGATGTCGTCGGCAAATATGGGCAAGACGTTTCGGCTGGGAGGCAGATTCTTCGTCGTTGTGGTCGTTGTTGGCTTTGGAAGTCTTGTGGGCGGCCGTCTTGTCGTCGCTACGACAGGCAAGGGCTTCGGCGGCCTTTGCAGCCTGTTGGGAATGATTAAAGGACGAGGTGGTGGTGGTGGTGGTGGTGGCGGCGGCCGAGGTGACGGCAACCCTTTAGTTGACGATGGGAACCTCTTCCCGCTCGGTGGCGGCCCTTTAGTCGGCGTCCCGATTTTTTTGGAGGAGGTGACAATTGGCAAGAGGGTCTTTGGCGTGGATATGAAAATGGGCAACAGCGTCCTCGGTGTAGACGTCTGTGCAGCCTTCTTTGTCGTCGTCGTCGTCGTCAACGGTGCCTTCGCGTGGTCTACGACCTTCCTGGCGTCATAGTATGCGGTCTCCTCCTTGGCGTCATTGTGATTCTTCTTCTTCAACCGCCGCCTCCGCTTCACCACCTTCTTCTTCTTCTGCTTTTTGAACCTCTGCGGCGCCAACGTGATTGCCGGCACCTTGCCAGTCTTGAACGGCTTCGGAGTCGTCGCCGGGGTCGTGGTTGGTCCCGTGACGACGTGAAAGAACTCATCTAGAGGTGGCGCCGGCTTCGGCGGCTTGTAAGGTTCAGGCTTAGCCGCTACCTTGTATCTGGACTCGTGCGCGGCCAAGTCCGACCCGGACACCTCCGGTATGGCCGAGGTGAACGTCAGCCGACTCTCGGAGTCTCCGGAGCAGAGACTCTGCACTGTTGCCAGGAGCAACAGGTGCTGTCAGAAAGGCAAGAAAGAAGAAGAAGCAATGCAACACTTTGTCAACATCGTCAACATGCTTGACACTGGTGAGATCCTTACCTGAATCTTCTTCATGGTTTGTCACTCGCTCAGAACTTCAAAAGCTGACACGATCTGCACCACATGCTTCACAGGACTGAAGGAGGAGCGAACTTATCCTTGGGTTTCAGCATTGCCTTTTCCCTCTTCTCATATCCGCTCACGCAACGTGACATTTGGGCGCCGACAACAGCGACGACGACGTCGTCGACGACGCAGGCGGAGCGCGCAGACTCATGCACGCGGGCACGCACGCAGGCACGCACGATTCGCACGCGCGAGAACGAAAATAGAAAAGATGGGAAGGAAGTTGGCGTCGATTTTTCCGCGACAACCAAGACATTAATTCTTCTTCCAGTTTGTGCCCATTGCCATTTAGGCCTACCTCAGATGGCAATTCAATGTCATCCTGCTCCGTACGCAAGCACTCGCGCACGCACGCACGCACGCACGCGCGCACTCACGCATGCACTCCCACACACGCACGTTCTGCGTACGTCAGGCAGATCGAACTTTTGGCAGAAGACGTCTGTCTGACCATAATCTCTTCTGAAGTGGCCACGACCCCGAAATTCTTCCTTCGCCTCCCAAGAACTTCGTCATCTCTCCCAAAACCAGGCTGGAACCAGAATGGATCACGCATTCAAGAGGCTTCAACAACCATGATCGAACCATCTTTTCTTCTTTAGCATGCGCGTCCTGTGCCAGATCCAGCTACAGTGAGCAATGTTCAATCTGGAGAAAAAGACAAACTGCTCCTACGGTTGCCACTCTCCGTGCATTCATGCATCAATTTTTTGCGCCAATCATGACTTGACTCTTCCTTCATCTCTTCATCTGCATCGTCAGCAGCATCCAAAAGTAAGTGAAGCTCAGATTAGTGGGTATTTGGTTATTCACGAGTAAGCGTTTATGTCATCATCTCCTCGTCAAGCTCACATTCAGCATTGTCATAATATAGACTTTCGGTAATATGAATCTATTCAGTGGGGCTGCGTTTCTCTCGTTGTACAGGTGACATTTTTAGGAGTATTGATTGGGTGCTGCTGAAAAAAGGCCACCCAATCGTACAATGCTTGACGCACACATTGACTCACTATTTATCATGAATATGCACACAAATGATAATAATGTGGAGAAGTACGACGAGTAAGGGTCACTGAGGGGCGGGGGGGGGGGGGGGAGGGCACCTTTAGGGAATATTAACAACAGCTGTGGTTTTCCCACTATATCTAATGAACTGCAGGTACACAGACTAGGGAGT
>JAAUXU010049647.1_pt1 | contig 22342 bp, 21 predicted proteins | sample 7278151 | NCBI WGS metagenome assembly JAAUXU01 (sample SAMN14350113, study PRJNA611818) | marine sediment metagenome | isolation source: surface marine sediment (1.8m) | place: French Polynesia: Moorea | collected 2018-08 | reverse complement strand
CCCCCTCCTCCCCCCGGGGCGCCGGCCCGGGTGGTTCACCGGGGGCCGGGGCCTACGCCCCGCCGGGTGGGGGGGGGTTGGGGGGGGCGGGGGGGCGGGGGGCGGGGGGATCCCAGGCGTGGAGTGTGTGGCTGGAGGTGGAGAACGGGACGTCACAACAGAAATCAGAAGCTCTCAAAACAAGTATCTCTGGATCTGCCGTCTGAGCACGACTCATTAATGAAAATTTTTACCTAGTCAGCTTGCCCCAAGCACTGCACGGCACACCTGGTGCAGGAGAAAGGAGCAGCGCTCCTTTAACCCTCCCTTGTTACTTGCGGCAGTCCGGACCTCTGCGTTGGTCGCCACCAACGATAATTAAGGGGGAAAAGACCCCGTTTGTCGGGGCCCTGTGGTTATTAAGGCTCAAGCAACTAAGAAAGAAAAAGGCCTGTACGAACTTTCCACCTACTGAAGGGCCTTGAACCCCCTCTTTGACACACGGCGGTCCGAGTCCGGAACGTAGTATCTTTTATGCACCTGGAATTCCTTCTGCTTCCCCGCTCCGTGCACGATCCAAGTACGGCTGAAGACAGTGGACAGCGCAGCCAACGTTCACGCACATCCTGTCAAAGGCTGTTGCTCCATGCGCGGCGCACTGATAAGAGAATGGCGGCACTGTATACCAGCTATACCGTATTGCATAGCGTACATGCGAATGCGAATGGAGGAGAAGTATGTGTGGACCCAGCACTGTACGTCTCTTGGCCCACTTGGTCCCTTTATTCCACCTACTTCCAACCACGTTATACTGTACGTACAGTTCCAGTTCCCCTTTCCCGCCAATTGATATTCTACAGGCGTGCTTATTTTGCTCTCACATTCCTTGGGCCGGCGAGTACGTACTCGTATACGGCCAAAAAAAGTACAGTATTTTTGCTTTCCAGTATTTCATGAACATAGGAGAGCACAGCTAAGAGGCACAGTTACTTAGAACTGTCCCAAGAATTTATTCACGCTGATATGAAAGAGGAAGACGAAGAGATAGGAGGATACTTTTTATACCTGGCCGGTGGAACATGGGAAAACGAAGAGCAAAATTCTCACGCTCCCTTTGTTTTTCCTCGCCTTATTTCCTTTCCTTCTTTGGTTAAAAGACTTTCTCTTAGTCTGGCAAAGTTTTTTTTTTATTTTCCAAGGCATGGTTCATTATGGCTCATTGAGAGCAGTGGCTTCTGCAAAATACAGTCGGCCGCGACTCTTCATAAGCGCCCCGTTGGGAGCTACGAACACACGCACTATGTTGGCGCACACTGCTTTTCAATACGTTGCCCCCCGGCTTAACTCTTGATCTCCCTCATTTGCATGTTTAACTTTAGCCCTGGGAGACGATATCAATTACACAATCGACATCTCTTTCACCTCTGTGCAAGGCCCAAATGTGGCCTTGGTCTTTGAAATTTCTCAATAAAGGCTGCTCTGTGCATACGTGCATGCCTGGGCAGGCCAAAGTTTCCTTTCCCTTCTCTGTCCCTCGTTTTTGCACTCCTTGCATGCCTCTTGCGGCCTTGCTTGAAATTTTTTTGAAGGCGTTGCCCCCGCTGCTCCCGACTCGACCTCTAGACTCGACGCCTGTCGAAAAAGCAACAGTCGGAAAAATGATCGGCCAAGAAAACCCATCAGTTTTTCTTCTTGAAAGGGGCTTTACGAAATTGCTCTTCCCAGTTGCTGAGTCCACAGTAGAGTGCGGAGGGGGGGGGAGGCAAGGCCATAATTCATGGCTATCTCACTGCCACGCACGCGACTTTTGTCCTCCTTCAGGGTAGAAAAGAATTGGATGTCAAACATCTTTCACCCTATTTGCGGGAGAGAAAGATCCCCCCCCCTCCTTGGTGTGTGCGCGTGTCGTGTGTGCTTGTGCTGGCATCATCATCCTCCGTCTTGCCAACGTCTCTTTCACGCACGCCCTCACACAAACACGCACGCGGTCACACGCGCGCACACTGACAGAAGTCCTTTTTGCAAGCTTGCTCAAGGGACCTCGAAAACAGGAAGTATAAACTTTCTCCGGACTGCTGCCTCCGCCTCAACATAACTAGCGCGACGCTGAAGGTTTCACCGGAAACTTTGAAACAGACACACGCGCATACCGGATGTTAATTCTGCCAGAGAACAGCAGAAGTCAGAAGACATTAAACGTGTTAATGCGAGCGCTGCAATTTCCACCTTAATAGCTTGAGGCAGTTATAAATGACCAAATAACTGGAGAAAACTCTTGCGACATGCAGGGCCCAGAGAAAAAACAGTAGAAAAAGTTTAGAACTAAGCGGCAAAGCCATTTGTCATGTCGCTCAGCGACAAATCTTGTTGGAGTTGCTATGAGACATACGAAATAATCGCAATAATCGCCTGGAGAGAGAAAGAGAGAGCAGTTAAGCACCCCTACTGCTCGGGTGATACTCTTCTACGGCTTCTTCTTTATATGGGGAACAGAAAGACAGGGCCCTGTGTCGTAATTTTCTTAAATGAGAGGCTTAGAATGCCACATTTCACACAGCTATTTCCTCGCGCCCTCATTTGTGAGCCGTTCACTGAATCGCTGATGAGATAAGCTCGGGCCGAGGAATTTGTTGTAGCAAATTGAATTTCTCAGTCTGAAATATCTCACGATGATGAGAGCTAATGCGTGAGATACCGGGTGCTTCGCGATGTTGATGAACTCCGCCAAGGTCGACTTCCCAAGTGCGCACCGTGGTGCGTCCGGGCTGAGGCGCGCGTGGCACCTCCCGGTGCTTCCTCACGCTGCATCAAATGACCCCAAGGTGAGGAAAGCATTCATTGGGAGAGCTGCAAAATCCAGTACTGAACTTGCCAACCGTCGTCGACAGCAGGGTCTTAGGGCGGCTTAGGGCGCGTCTGCACGAGTACATTTCGGCCACTCTGTGCTGGATACATTTGTCACAGACTCGAGTCCTGGGCTGGCGTTACGGCTTGGGCTCCTGGAGCGTAAGCTTACTGATCACAATTGCGGCCAGGGCGTACCTGAGAACAAGCAGCAATCCTGAGGTTTCGCACGTCCGAAGCGTTCGGGCGAAGTAGCTCTCTGGCGTGTTCGTGGGCCTTCTTCCTCTTATAATCCTTGCGAAAACTGATTAGGGTGAGTGCCCGGGTATACATATACGTATATGTATGCATACCAAGGTTCCTCCCCGTATTTTCGATTACACATGTGAATCAGCCCGATTGCAAACACGTATGGGCCTGGGTCAGAACTTGAGCAGTCACGGACCTTGAAAGTACGTGCAGACACTTTCACCACTAGGAAAAACCACTAAAACACTTTCGGGAACTAACTTATTACTGAGTTCTATTGCTTTCTTGCAGTATGCAGTGCGGCGTACGTATTTCAGAGTTTGCGTAAATACATATAACTCGTGGAAACAGAACAACTTTTCTCTTAAATTGTCTGGATGGCGCGCGAAAGTTGCTCTTTGCTTGTGCTAAAGTGGACACTAAAAGGCTAAAGCAATTATATCGTAGTTAATCTGGAACGTTTTCGTGTCTGTAGAGACTCGTACCCAATATGGTCCCTATAAAGTTCTGGGCAGTGCGTATATAAACTCATGAGCGCCCAAGGGAGTCGTTAAAAAAAAGCGAAATGGGCCCATGGCCCAAAAGAGGAGAGAGTAAACAACTTTGCACGTATGTTGGCTGTTAGAAAAAACGTTTCTATAAGTATATCTTCCACCCGCCCCAAAAAACCCTCAATTCATACCACCTAACTTCTGAGTTCCAGGACAGACAGACAGACAGAAAGACAGAGCTACCTTAAAGGAGAAGAACGTAAGGAATTTCACGGCAGGCGCAAAAAAGAGTAGCAAACATTCCTCCTCCTCTTGTTCTCTGCACTCTGAGATGCCCAATGAAATTGCGGCACAGATTGCGATCCCTCCGCGCTGCAAGGAACATTTGTTGCTATCAGGAAATAATCTTTAACAGGCACGTTTATCTCTGCTGCTTATTGTTCCACGCTACGAACGTACTGTGTAGTAAGTAATCTTAGTGGGAATAAAAAAGGTTGCATGCACTGCACTGGAGGGTTGTGGTGTGGAATTGATCATTGAGACACGTCGGAGGTTGCTGGCAGTTGAGCTCGTCGTCAAAAGTTTGTTCGCAGCTCTTCAAAGTCTCCTCCTTTTATCACGTTCATGGCCTGATGGTGCCTATTTCTTTGTTTATGCTGCTGTCCAATGGCCAAGACAATCCATTTTGGGCAGGAAGCTCAAATTTTAATCAAGTCATTTTGCTAATTCGCTAGTCGTACCAAGCCTGACGAGCCTTGTACTTACGGTCGGAAGTGTATATGCACCCTGTACTTACCACAGACTCTATGCACTGCGGAAGTTCACGACTGTGGGCAACTGGTAGAAGTTTGGTTAAATTTCACTAAAATTTTCAAGATACTCTCTTGCGTACACATCCTTCCACACTGTGGAACCACTTGTCTCACGTCTCAGCCCACACACAGTCAAGAATATTCTCTAAACTGTCGAGGTATCCAAAGAGTGTAGAGTGCCTCAGCTCCATCAAGAACCCTCCCACGAGGAAGGGCGGCAAGAACACGCTTATTTTTAATAAAAGACGAAACTTTTCATACATCCATGTACATGTAGGAATAGGACGATCGTACACGCGACATTTCATCAAAATCAGCCCGTTCCCCACACTCGCCAACCTCCCCAGTACCCCTTGTACATAATATATGTTCTCCTTACATTCTCCGAGGGCAGATAGAAATTCAAGGACAGTTTGTCCACTGCACTTCAAGAGATGTATGGAATCTCCTACACAAAGTCCTGAAGAAAGTGCAGCCGAGTTCCATTATAGTCAAAATCCTCGATATGGTCAATTTCCTCAAATGCCAGAATTTTTGCTTAAAAAAAACCACACCCCGCCATAGTTAACTTTAGCCACATCCGTCATTGTCAATTATCTGCGACAATTTCGGAGATTGAGCTGCCATTTTTAGGCCTTTAATGGCAATTATGGAAACGCTGAAACCGTTATGGCGACTGATTTAGAGTCAAAGTTCTCACTCCCACGGCTGGATCTTGATGAGCAGCGCTTGCTGCAGTCGAGACAGCTAATGCGTCCGTCCCACATGTCCAGTTACAACAGTGTGACAAGCTAACATTTGATAAGAGTATGTACATGAGATGTGTACGTACGCCTTCACTGACGACGTACACATCTCAGGGGAAAAAAAAAGAACTCCAACGAGAGTAAATCTACCCTGCGGCGTCATTGTATCCTCGAGAAAGCGTTTGTAGGAAGTACAAAGGCATCTGAGTCTTCTTCACACGCTCATACACGCATGACTTTCACCCTTCGGTTCTTTTCACTCTATATATGCAGCAGAATCATGGTAACGTAGAGGGAAAAGCTTCGCTGTGACATTTGCCAGAAGCCTCTCTTCTTATTCTCCCTCTCTTTTTCTCGGGCCAAATGCATGACTGTGAGACTCCAGCAAGACCCTTTCTTCTTGTCTTGGCCTCTGCTGTGAGAGGCCAAAACAATCACTGCATGAGGCCGCTCGCTCTTCACACAGCATGGATACAATCAGGCTTGTCTTCTTGTTTTTTCTTCTCCGTGCATTAGGAGTCTGTAAGTATGGGCCTCAAAAACGTTATGCATCTACTGCTATGGGACCAGAAAGTGTACTCAGATGGGCCCGGAAGAAGTGCGTACGTATGGCTTGCTATGGCGGAGATGGATGAGATCGAACACAAACGACGGACTCGTGTTGTACGTCCTTATCAGTGTGCGGTCCGACTGTGTCTATAGCACCGATATTGCAGAAGTCTCCTTGGTCCTGTTTGTAGCTATCTAAATATCTAAGCGGCAGCCTATAATGGAGTCAAATTCAGTAGCTGCCTTTTTCTTCAGAGCCACGCCAATTTTGTCGCAAGACCAACATGTGTAGATAATGACTGAGTCCCGGAAAGTAAGCTGTCCGGACAAAAAAGCTGTGCAGCATGTTTATGTGGGGTCGGAGATAACTTATTTGATGCGGACCAGTCCTTGGGTCAGCTAGGAGCAGTAACGCTTTCACCTTTGCCTGTGGACTTCCAGATTACTGGTAAGTGAAAGCTGCTCTTACACTCACAGACTTTCATCGCCTTTGTCTATGACTTTAACACTCCACCTCGGAGATTCATTCCCGATTAGTAGACGAGTGGCAACTTGACTGACTGAAGGCGTGCGTAAAATCTCCAATGGACCAGCTCGACTAAATGCCCCTTAAGCAATGACGCAGCTCTTCTGACAGGAATTTGGTGCAGCCCATTTGCTCTTTGCACATTGTGGAGTGGTTACGACACACGCGTAATCTCACAAGTCAAAGGCTTCAAATCCCGGCGCAACTCCGAAAAGGCATGCGGCATGACGTTAAGTGTATTAGCTTCGTAGTTATAACCCTGCAGATGCAGATTGTGCTAAAAGGGGGGGAAAAAGGAGCTGAGCTTTCTTCCAGGAAAGACGCTGACTTTTTCTGCACGACTTGCGTGTCGCAACAATTTTCTTTCTCTGGCAAAGCGACTTTCCACGTCTGAAACATGCCACATCATAGCACTTTGCGTTTGTATGAATATAAAGAGATAAGATTGCTCTGGCGATCCAGCTCTTTGATGAGCATATTGTTCAGTCTCAAATGAAATTTCCGGCCGCCATTGTTCGGTACTTAATACCGTGCTGGCGAGAGTAGTCGAATTCAGCTACAGGGGGTGCTCCAATCGGGGTGGGTGGGTACATTTTCAGACTCCACTGGGGGTCACACCGGAGGTGGGGGGGCTGCGCCTTTTTCTCAAAGGGGGGAGGTTCCTACACTAGGAGTCCTGGAGGGAGGGGTGGGTCGACTGTGTGGATGTCGGACGTCGACGCCACGTGAACTTTCCCAGGCGGAAAACGAGGACTTGGCGAGAAGACGGAGAGAACTTTTTAGTAAGCAAGCAAGAGTGTTGAAGGCTCAGGTGACTGGAGATCGTCAGCTCTAGGGACTTCAGGAAGCAGTCGTGGCGAGGAAGGAAGGTACCAGAAATTCTACGTCGAGTCCGTTAATTCTCAGTCATCCTCTAGAGGAGACTGACTGCCTCCTTCCCAGTCCTCAGTATGGATTGATTTGGCACTTGATTTGGCACCTGCGCTTGCCATTTAGTGATTGCTTGGGGAGCCTGAGCACGTAGGGCTCAGTCCGAATCTACTGACATCCCTCGAGGGATTTTATTTGAAAGGCAATATTTTTGAAAATTGTGGCGTCGCCGCAAGTATCCTTTTTATGAAAAACTGTGTAAAAAAGAGCATATACTCTGCTTATTCATTGTGCACTCACTTAAATATCTCATTTTCTGTGGAAGTTTGACGCATGAGTTTGAAAGTCACCTGTTTAAGTTAGTCGCAAAAACTAAGAACCCTTCGACAAAAGGAGTGCGAAGTTTTCGCTGCTATATATTAGCAAGTGGTCTAGTCTAGGAACTAATAATTCAAGGCCAAAACAGTTTAGCTGAGAATTGCTCAGTCATGCTAAAACATGAAGTTGTTTATCTAACTTCGTACAAGTTTTTGGGCAAGAATTGGTCGATTGGCCCACCTTCCACGAGGCAGGCTAAATGTTCCCAAGTAACATCACGACAGAAACTTGTCAACCTTTTTTCTGTCAACCACATGTTTGTAATCATGGAAGCTCCGTCATGGCGAGGAGGCCTATCTGACAATCGGATTATGGGCCTGATAAAGGCATAGAAGATTGCAGCTGACATTGTCAAGCTCTTGCGTTGTTGTGGGGGGCCCTCGTCGAGTTTTGTACATGCCAACTACACTGCAATCGCTTTTTAACGAAACCCGTCGAAGGGTGTCAATAATTTCGGGATTAACAGCGCATGTGTTGCCCTTAAATTGGATTGCATGTGCACTGTTTTTACTTTGCCTGTGCCAGTGCCAGTGTGTGTGTGTGTGTGTGTGTGTGCGTGTGTGCGTGTGTGGGTGGGTGGGTGTGTTGAGGGAGGTCTGTATTTGTTTCAAAATCTAAAAGCAAAAACAAAGTGCTTTAGCAAAGAAACGCGCAGCCCTGGTGGTTAAGATGATGATGATGACGCGGCCGCACTGAAGTGGAGTGAAGAGCTTTTGCACTGCTTTTGATCTCGCAGAGCAGACGGAGACGTTTTCTCTGTTCTTCGCGTTCCCACAAAGAGTAAGGACGTAAATTAAAGACTGTATCTGCCTCCCCCCCTCACATAGCCTTACTGTTGCATATATTTTGAGTTGATATGTATCTAGAGAACTAGGCACACTGCATTGCCAAGGTTAAAGATTAAACTAGAATGTTTACAATATGTCCGTTCAGTCCGCACTGGGTGCTGTTCACAGGCTCCTCTCTGTCCTCATCACGGAATGTGCGGACTCGTCCTCCACTTTTGTAGTCGGATGATCTATTGACCAGTGCATGCCCAAGATGCATTGGCAAAAAGTTCGCATTTGAAAAATCCCCAAAATTGATGGTAGTGCTCGACTTTCAGCTTCCTCGACCCTCACACTCAGTGGAGCAAAGAATGTCACATCGGAAAAATGCCCAGAAACAGTTGATTGTGGCTAGGTTTTTGCATCCCAACCTCCCCACGCTAATTTTTTGTCACTCCCGTCCAAGCAGCGTGAGATTAGCGAGCATGTGTGGCGATACATAACACACATACGTAGTTCTTCACAACTTGGGGTCATGCGCGGCCAGACTACAACTTTCTAGTGGCACGAGGAGGGGTGAGTGAAAGTGGGGTAGGGGGGGGACATATCAAATAAGGCTTACCCCAAGAGTTGTTGAGGAAGGAACTGGACCAACCGTGAGGTACCATTTTGGCACCAGGGACTTGCAATTAATCGCACTCCCCGCACTAAACTATACACCCTCAGGCATAAAGTTGTCGCAACTTCAGCAGTCAATTTGTCACCTCCGTCAGGTAATAAACGAATTGTTGGTTTCGTCTCAGATGACGCTTTCAGGCGTTCCTTTTTGATTAGAAAACCAACCGCAGTCTGATGGAGTTTCAATTGTCCCAGAGGAGGGCTCCACTTTTGTCAAGGCCCCTTGATGAGCTCATCATTTCGTTAATCACAGCTTCTGTGACTTAAAGGATGTAGCTGAGCACACGCACTGTGAAACACCGCCCTGTGCGCGTTTTCTCCCCTCAAACAAAGGCGACATTATTATTCTCCATTCTCTACTCCGGCAGGAGAAATTTGGCACATCCTCCGCAGGTTTGCTACCTGGAAGTGGTGCCAAGAGACGTTGTTGCCTCTACAAATTGGGTTAAAAGCGCCTTCCCCCGAACCCAACCCAACCCCCCAGGGATGATAGAGTGACACACGCATTTCTCGAAAGGAGACCTCTGATGAAAGGACTGATGTGAACCAGGTTCCGTCGCAGGCCACTTCTGAACCACCGCGAAACAAAACGCGTCCGCCACTGGGGAAAAATGAAGGAGTCCGTTTGCCTCTTGAATATGAATGAGGCCTCGAATCCTTCTGCCGAGAGGTCCTTTTCTTCTGCCCTGGCAAAAAGAGAGGGAGAAGTGGGTGGAAACATTTATAGTCTGGGCGGCCTACTAATAGGGAGATTGGAAGGAGAGAATATAAGAGCTGGATTTGGCACTCCTCAGCCTCTTTCCTCTCCCGCCCATCATTACACAAGAGGAAGACTTGCCTTAATTATCTGGATCCGGGCCCGAACCCGGGCAATATGGCTCTATCCCCTTTATTCATCAGGAAAAAAGGCTTTCCAAGAATCGTCATTTCATGGTCGAGTTAGTGGAGGGAAGAAAAATTGTTATGTCAAAAGCGTTGCCACGTGAGCCCTGACTGCAGTGTAATCGTAGAAAGGTACTGCAATTTCAGAGGCAACTTTTGGCTAATAGCGCGCCTGTTGTTATTTCCCGCGGAAGTGTTTCCTTGCCGCTGCAATTTCGTAATGCGTTCCTAAATCAAACGAGTGGCTTTTTGCCAAAAAAGAGAGAGGGAGGAATTTCCTAGTAAGAAAGAAGCAAACGAAGAGACGACCGGAGTTGGTATTAAGAGATCCAGCCAGTCTGGGCCTTTGGCCAGGCCCAGCCAAATATTACATACACAACTGCGCTAAGTAACTGGAGATACGGCTGCCACCACTACCCCTGAACTACCCACGGGGTCCATTATTCTCCTTTTTTTTCGCAGCGGAAATGGGTATATTGGAGAGGGGGAAAAAGTGGGAGAGAGAAAGAGGGGACAATGGGTTGCCCAGAGGGCAGAGAAAAGGGGGGGGGATTCTGAGGGACCGTGTTGAACAAACACCAGCTCTTCCTCGTACAACTGTATGTAACACAGGGGGGAGAGAAGTGAAAAGATTTTCTTACTGCATTTCTGCACAAACACGGATAGCGTGAAGAAATTGCATTTCGTCGCCATTTCCCCCTTACTTGATTCCACATTCAAGGTGCGAACATTTTGTTGTGTGCTTTTTCCCCCCCACTCCCTGTGCAACGAAAGAGAGAAGCAAGGATGCCATTCGCTGGTGCTTTCGAGTGGAGTACAAATTCGTAGCATTGACAATAACGTCTCGTACATCTGGCACTGTCATTGCTTGGTGCTTGTTTAATGGACAGTGAGCGAAAGTGTCTCGAAGAGTTCTGCGATCGAGCAGCACGTAAATTAGTTTGCAGAAAGTTACCGTGATAGGCAAAGTTTGTCACCAGTCTTGAGGTTGCCAATCTTGCTATGCACATAAGCACCAATGCACAAGTTATTGGACCTCTTGGATTTGTTGTGGAAAACTTTGAAAGCTCTTGGCTATTTCCGGACCGTCCCTGCAGTCCCATCTCTGCAGGAAACGTTCGACTGCGTCGTGCACATCGAGGGCTTCCAGCTGTCTCCTGTCAGCTGGCGGACGGTGTCCGTCTTGCTCGGCGTCTGCATGAGCAGCGCAGTCATTTGACTCGAACAACACGGCCACTGTGAGTACATTTGGGGCCTTCTGCATCCGTCCCACGCTTATGACGAGAAAACTGAAACAAGAGTCAGGCATTCTGGATAAGGTGTCATTAAAGAACGACGTGTAAGAGGCTCCGGCAATAAAATATGGTGAGAAATGGGGAGGGTGGAGGAACATTGCACTATTTTGCAAGGCTGTTTGCAAGCAAATCGCCCGACAATGACGCGATTTCCCACATTCCCGGGAGAGAGAGAGAGAGAGAGCTTTGCTCATTCTTCCACGAGTGCGTGTGTGTGTGTGTGTACTTGTGGGACTGTGTGTGTGTGTGTGTGTGAGAGAGAGAGAGAGAGAGAGAGAGAGGAGGGAGGGAGGGAGGGAGAGAGAGAGCGCTGATAATAAAATCCCGTACAATATTCCGGTCCAAGTGTCTCTCTGGGGCCACCAGTGAAATACGACCTCCTTGGAGAATGGAACAGAAATGAAACTACCATGAATTCCAAAGAAATACTACGAGTACAGTATTTCCTTAAAGGGCAATACAGCGCCTATGCTATAGTATCCAGCAGCGATTATGCATTCTGTCTGACGATTACAAGAGGCAGGCTTTGTGTACAGAAACTTCTGCTACGTAGAGTCGATCAAGAGAAAAGAGAACATGCGGGGATTTAAAACCTTTTTTGTGTTTAGTAGAGGGGCCGCTTAAGCATTGGCCACCCAAAAACCACCCAAAACTTTGGGCAGTAAATCCCTCCCAACGTCCAAGTGTTTGCCTGGGAGGGGGGGGGGGGAAGAAGAGCTGCCGGCAGTGAATTTCACGCGTCCTTGTCACAGCGGAGAAAAAAGTAAAAAAGGACTGGACTTTTTTTCGCCTACGCGTGTTGCACAAGTACAACTTAAGACTCCGTCTTAAACTCCAGGCTCTTTAAGGTTGCATCCAGTTAGGTCAGCACCTAACGTAAGTACACCTAACGTAAGTAGACGGTGCTGTCTTTGTATTCTCTTCACTTCTCTCGATTCCCAGTCTTCTTGCGAGTTCTTGACTGGATGGATCCAAGGCTCAAAAGCTCTTGAAAGCTCCCCAGATTAGCGAAAAAGCGCTCCGAGACCAACTCTCCGCATTTCTTGATCACTTTTTAAAATCTCTTCAAGCGGGGGGGCCGAAGGGGGGGGGGAAAGAGTATCGACTCTGCGCTGGGTTGAAATTTCACCCTAGAAGGAACTTTTCATAAGTTCGTGGCCATTAGTTAAATGTTCTCAGTTCAGCTTGCAATCAGAGACGTGCGTGCGTGTGTGCGTATGTGTGTGTGTGTGTGTGCGTGTGCGTGCGTGTGTGTGTGTGAGTGTGAGGTATTCGTTGGCGCCCGTGAAAAGGGGGGTAATTAAAAGAGAGAAGGAAAGAGGGAAAAAGCGAGAGACTTGGCTTAAAAAGAGAGGAACCTCTTGGAGAAGGGAGAGAAGTTGTCTCAAGGAACCAACTTTTAGTGGCTGGCCACAGAGAGCCAAAAAGAGAGGAAAGCAAGCAGATTTTTTCTTCCCCCTCCCCTCTGGAAAGATCCCCCTTCGTCTGGGACTTTTAAACATCAAGAAGGTTTCTGAAATGTGAGACTGGATTGACAGAAGCGCAAACCAACAGGAAATTAGACGAAAAAAAGGAGAGGTAGACACTCCTAAAGAGTACCGAGGGGACGCAGAGATCGAGACTTTCTGAGGAAATGAGGGAATTTGCTCGGCTGTAAAGAAAAAGAAAGCAGTTACGAACGCACAGAACTACAGATTGCTGGAAGCGCGTGCGCGCGTGTTCACGGTGGATAAGAAATGCTCAAGATGTTAAAAGGGAGCAGCAGGCACGCACTCACACAGGCACGCAGGCACGCAGGCACGCACGCACGCACACACGCACGCTTGCTTCTGTCCATTCGTCATGCCAGTTTTTGCTGAGTGAGGCTCACATCTGGCACGACGAAAGTACCACCTTCCCTGTGCGCGCGTGCGTGAGCAAACACACGTGTGCGTGCGAGAGAGAGAGAGAGGCGATTTTTTATGACATCACTTTCTCGCGATGGCCTCTATTAATAATGCTGTTGTTGTTGTACGCGTTGGATCTGAAGAAAGCGAAAAAGCTGTCCGAAATAACGTCGAAAGTTAACGCGCGCACGCACGCACGCGCGCACCCACCCACCCACACACACACACACACACACACACACACACACACACACCAGCTTCTGTAACCAGAACGAACGGTTACACATTGCCTTAATGGAAAGAAAATATATGCTCCATTCTAGCCGGACTCTCCTCAATGAAGCAGGCTGAGGGCAATCAGAGAGCACAAAAACTGTTGTTTCCCCTGATAACCATGAGTTGAAGCACACATGTGAGACAACGGTCGTCCTCCTCGTCACGTTGTTGACGTTGTCGGGGAGCGCAAAAAAGAAGTACGACTCTTTTTTTTTTGCATTGGCAAAATGTTTACCTGAGTATATGAGATCGCAGCTCCACGTTGGCGGACTCGACGAGCATGCACTGGCGTGGTCGGACTTCCCTTCTGTTTGTTCGTTTGCCGCCCACGCGCCAGTGACGCGGCACAGATGGTCCCCGGACGTGTCCAACGTGACGGCGAGAAGCGTAGACGAAGGCTGCGCTGTCCTTCTGCTTTGGCGTGCACGACACCGTCGGTGGCGCACGTGCAGACGGGCACCTGTATAGTGGTTGACCCCTCCAGATTCGCAGGGTCGTCATCTTTATCCGAACCACTTAGCTTTTGTCCCACCTTCTTCCGCTATTATTATTCCCCCCTAACCTTGACGCCCTCAATCACGCTGGCTGCCTTTCTGTGGCGAACGAATCTCTCCCCTGGGCGATAACCCAATTGCCTTCTTGAGTGAGTGTGCAAAATATGGCTAAGCGAGCTGCTTTGCTCAGCTTGGTTGCACACCAAGGAGTGGAGCAAACCCCTGGTCTTGGTCTTGCTATCGCCGCATGCCGTGAGTGGGCTGCTATTGTGTGCGCTATAAATGTGCAAAGAAGTTCTTCCTGAGCATTTACTGCATTAACAGGGCTTCACAGGGGGAGCAAAAGGAGGTATTGAGAGAGAGAGAGAGAGTGAGAGAAAAAACGGTGGCTCAAGACAATTGCTTGGTTTCTGCGCCTTACACTGGTGGGGATTTCTGTTCTGCAATGCATTGTTTCCATGGACATTGTGCAGTCCACGGACGCTCGCGCGATATCGCCATCTGATGGCGTCGAACGCTGCGTGCAAGTGCACAATGAGCGATATTGATCAAAACCTTATTGCTGAGCCATGATTTTGGACACTCTTACTGGTCGGTCAAGCATCTTTTTTTGGGTTATATCCAGCGGATAACGTTATTTGAGCAACAACTACGTAGAATTTACCCTCTCACGTATCACAGCCGCGCACATGTTTGTTGCCGACACTACACATTCTGTCCCTGAGGTATTGTAACTTTTGAACAAATTCAACTTTTTAGCCTGAAACTGTGGAATTTCCCATTCACTTTGACCTACAAGATCATTACCATGTTGTTGAGGTTAATGGGATGGGAAAGTTCGCGCTCCAGCAAAACTCATGAGAATTGCTAGAAGATCTTAAGTACGCGCATTCTCTGAACACTTTAAAGCGACAAACTTTTTGACTTCTATTTTAAACAGGGAGAAGGTTCTTAATGAAATGTCTTGGCTACTGCTCGCTACACACAGCACCAAAACTGCCAGAGGTTTTTCGTGACACCTTTCATTTAAGTCTCCGGGAGGAAAAAGGAGGACACTTTTAGACTGTCCAACGTCAGTTTAGTCAACTTCATAGTGTAGTATCGGTCCCAAATAACCAAGGTAAGGAAACGTGCTTTTAAAGCAACCAGGCTTTCTCGTAAGACAGAGTTATACTGGACATGTTGGAGTTGATTACGTCGGAATATCGGATTTCACTAGCTTGAAAATTATATAGTACAGTGGTCACAGCTTATTTCAGCAGCTTGGGGCCAAAGTAGTTTTTGCTGCGTTGAGCGATGAGTTCTCATAAATGCAGAATCGTTCCTGCGATCTGCCCAGGCAACCATCAGGCCTCAGATGGGGAGTAAATGGTGGGGGACAGCTCGAGTGGTGACAAAAACATAGGAGATGTGTGAGAAGTACGAGAAGATGGACAGCAACATGCAAGAGATGCCAAAAAAGGTCATCTCATCAGCCTCGAGGCGGACCCTTGGTTCGACACAGCATATTCCCACATGATCAGCATGTTTTGAAAGACGTGGTCCGAAATCGCTGACGCGGGAAAAATTTTCAAATTTTTGAGGCTGGCACCAATTTCAAACCTGCTGCCACCATAAGTAGTAACTTGCTACCTTATTTAATGAATTTAAGGGAGCAAATAATTGGGACCAGGAATGCTGCTATATTTAGCGGTTCTCTGTATCAATCGATGCTACTTCAATGGTGGTGGGTGGTGGCAACTCTACATGGCTACGTTGTGAAGTTTGTCCACCACTGTACTAAACCACTTCGTGTTGTCACAGAACGGAAATCGCAGCAGGCAGTTCAAGGTACAGTGCGCATCCGAAAGAGTGTAAAAAGTAAAACCCTCCTTGCCTCTCAATGTGTATGTACAACCAATCCAATTCGTTTTGTGTTCATTTTGCGTAGAAATGAGGGACATTCAGTGGAACAATGATGGAACACTCGCATCTTGGAACTTTAATACACTCAAATTCTTGAAAAAGCAAAGGTACAATTGTTATGATGGACAGATGATCAGGGGAGAGAGGGGAGCAGTGGCCAAGGGGATGTGATTAGAGCCACACTGACAATTGAGTTTAAGTGAATGGAATTGCAGGCATATATTAAAAAACAAAGTGCAACTGAATTCCTGCTTTGGAACGATACTAATGATGGAATACATCAATACAATGCATCAACAACAGTCTAATAAAACCCAACGTCAGCCCAGTCGTGTGGCACAGTCACAGTGTGCCGCCGCACCAGAGTCTCATCAAGAGGCTTGAGGAGACCTGGAGGGACAACATCACACCAGTGCTCGTCCAGAAGTGCTGCGCCAGTGTTGTGAAGTGCCTTCATGCCATTGTTGATGCGGGGGGGCATATTGAGGGCTTCGAGAAGAGGAAGACGGACATGGAGGAGAGGACAAAGATTAAAGAGAACTTGTGCACACTGTATCGCCAGCTCATTGTCGTGAGATGGGCGCACCAGTGCAGTGCTGATAAACTACGTGTGGCTCCAATTTTGGCTCACACTGTACATGGTCCGAGAGATGGCACAAACGGAGCCTCAATAAGGCGTGAGGAGCTCGGAGACGCAGTGGAGAGGATTAGTAAAGAAATAAATGAGCAAATGATCAGAAAGGCATGCCAATTTGACACAGAAGGAGCCAAACTTAGCGTGGAACGAAGGAGCGATGAAAAGTCATGTCAAGCACCCACTTTGAAGGTCAAACTGCACCATCAAAAGTCCCTCAATTACTTGTTACATGAGCTTGAGTGGAATAGATTCAGTGCTGCACATCGTAAGATTAAGGGGCATTACTTCTCACCCTATTTCTGACGCGTACTGCACACAAATTGGTACTAACGTTAAGTTCAAGGCCAAACAAAGGAAAAAGGTTAGGTGGTGTAGATTTATCGGCGCAGCCCTGTACTTTGCAAAAAGGGCTATTTTTCCCCTTCAGTTTGCAACAGGTACCGGGTGACGGGGGAAATTCGACTGAAAGCGACTTCAATAGTGTCTTTTTCAACCATCTAAGTAACCCATCCGCATTTTCAGCACAAAAGCAAGGCTTTCTGGGAAGGGTTCTACATTCTGGGCAAATGTTTTGGAACGTAAGTATGGCATATTAAGGAATAGTACGGCTAATATCCATAGGCCATGCACTCATTACTGAGCGTGACACACACACGCACACTTCATTTCTGTGTACCTACGGTAAAAGAGTTATATTTTTTTCTCATGATATGAGGAAAATCCCTCCTTTGGTGTTCGTCTCCCAAAGACACTGAAGTCTTGAATGGAGACATATCTTCAGCAGCCTCTCATTCGCCCGCCAACTTTCTCCAGTAAAAAAATATGGCCCTGAGACAAGAGTCGACGACGTTTTCAGCTAGGCAAAGTGAAAGGAGGCTTCTTCTCTTCCCCATCTCCTCTTCCCGCGGATCTGGGGATTAGCCCTGGGCCCCAGTTTAACTCAAAGTACCTGATACGAGGAGAGTGAAGAAAAAGTAGAAGAGGCAGCGCGCCAAATATCTGTGAAAAGGGAGTTTGAACCTTTTTGCTAATCCACTCGCACCTTCTTAGTATCTTTATTGTCGCAGCATACGTGTGTGAGATTATCAAGTTGACTGCGTAGCAGATAAGAGGGGCCAGAAGGACCAGAGATGAGGGCGAACCGACCTTGTGACACGATTGGAGACCTGAGTCTGAGCGAGTCGGGCACGCACGAGGCACTAACATGTGCACGTGCAGTAGGGACGTTGGACGAGCTTGCCGATGCCTCTGATGCGCCACCTTCTTAATGCCATCGCACTTTTTCAGATGGATCTTATGGACTGCAACGCCACCAGCGACACAGCAGTCGTGCCCATCGAGTCCAGGAAGAGTCTGGCATCTTGGGCTGGTCCCCAAGCCGCGACATCTCAGCCGTGACCTCGTCCATGGACAACATGTTCGACCAGTCGCTGCGGCCGCCGCGGCAGCCGTCTCAGCCGCAGGAAAGAGTCTTCGTCAGCCAGAATGTGACCACGGTGAAGGCGCACATAGGATCTACGGCAGTGATGGACTGCAGGGTGAAGAAGCACAGCCAATATGGGATGGTAAGTGCATGCGCGACTCGACTACTGTCTGTGTTCCGGTATGGCAAAAACGAGGTGAACACCTTTGCCGCTGACAACGTAATCAAGCATTACTTCGTGATCCTTGCACCAATCGCATTAAAGTTTTAGCAATGTATTTCAGACTTACAAACACTTCTTTTACTCCTCAAATATGACACCCTTCACCTTAATGTATGAATCCAGAGCACGCAGACTTGACGTAGTCAGACTTCCAAGCTACATTGACCTTGTTGTTCAGGTTGGCCACTTTGGTGGCCGGAGTGGCACAAGCCTGCTGTGCAACATGTGTCCATGTGTCCAGCGGATTCATGTTGGGAAAGCTTGGGGGGCCACGACAGTGCCATGGGACACGACGAAGCGAGATGTCTGTAACCCAATGTCAAAATGGGTGACAATTTTTTTTTTGAAGAGCTCTTTCATTTTGTTTTCCATCGCAACCTGTTTAAGTCAGAGTGTTCTTTATGGTGGAAAATTGAAGCTGAGACTCTCAGTGTCCTACCAATGTCATCAAGACTGTGCTGTGATGCAGGGTTGTTCCCCAAAATCACTTGGAAAAAAAAGTGTTCATGGTGTTTTTTTCTCCACATCGATATGTCTGTACAGTGTCACTGACAATAGCAACTTGTTGTACGTTGTGTGTGTGCAGTTGTTTGTTATGACAAGGCGGACCCGTATACCGTGCTTTCTCTGCCGCTCCAACTTGCACAATAGGTATGCCGTTAACGTAGACATGCCTAAGTACGATCCTCTCTGCCACTCATGAGCGCCGGAGTGCACCGACTGATATACCACATTTTGGTAGCAGCATTGGTGAAATAGCGTCAGCATCACAAGTGTTGGCGTCGACATCACATCACAAGACTGTCTTGGCAACAATTTCAACCCGGGTAAGCCCGTCCTATGTGTGAGGAAGTCACAGTCACACTCCTGACGCTTCATCAAGGAGAAGAGGTCATCAATATCGTCACGTCACTTATGCCAAGCCCGGAGAGACGAGCTGGGGCAGCCGCGAATAGTATAGTAATTAACGGCTTTGCGATATAATTCACTTGGGCCCCGCTTTTTCTCTTTCACATTCGTCACGACGACACAATGCACCAGCGGGGTTTTGGCGACCGTTAACAAATGCGCTTATTTTGCTCCCCAAAAAGACGCCCCTCCATAAAAAGAGAAGAAAAGAAAATACATACGAACGCATACACTCGGCCAAATCTGGGGTGGGTGTTTTTCGTATTTCCCAACTGTTTCTCATGTGTCACAAGCTCTAGTACTCGCAGTGGTCGAGTCATTTTGCCAAAATCTTATCTTGAAGACTTTGCAACTTCTTGGCAGAGGGGCCTACCAGCTTTTTAGCAGCATGTGAACTGAACATAAAAAGGTTGACACATATCCACACATGTTATGTGCATTTGAGTCGACAGCATCCTCGCTCCTTTGAATTTTCATCGCCTTTTTTACACCAACATGCCCATACAGATCTGGCAGCAGTTTTTTTTTCTCCTCCCTAGATCATAGACCCGTGTGAGCACCTCTAAAAGCACGTCCTCTCTCATAAATACGCACATACTGTGCGCACACTGCGTACACGTGCCACTTGTACGTACATACGCAATCACGTTAGTTCTGTCTGTGCCATTGTACAGGGCGAGAGATGAGTCTCGCTTCCAGCTCTTCTCGCACTTTTTTTTTTGTCCTACCCCAGTATAAGGGCGTTCTTTCTTTCCCGCATAATGCGCGTTAATTGCCGGAGGAAAAGAGCGATAAAGCCTCTCCTTAAGTGAGTCTGTGCACTTCGGAGGCCCAAAGGAGCCTCCGCCTGCATGCCTCTTTTCCCTCTGAGCCAAGAATGCGGGAATTAATCGGCGAGAGGAGGGAATTCAAAACTTTTGGCGCCTCTTCCCCTTTTTAGGGTCGCCTAGCGAAAAGTGAATTTACGACTTGGAGGGAAAAAGTACCCCCTTGTATGCTTATGAGGGAGAGATATAGAAGGGCAGTAGAAATTGCGAGGTCACGAAGAGAGCTACTTGGGAAGCATTTTTTTTTCTCCGACGTCCAACACCTTGGACCGAAATGAAGCGGTTGGAGGCGTCTGTCGTACGTGCAGTCAGGCTCAAAAGTGTTCGTGGCACTGTTGGTTTTAGGCATTTACTACTCAACTGTACGCTTTTCTTCCACTTAAAAGTTGTACACAATATACAGCATGAGAAAGTTGGCAGGTTCAAGAGTGTTCGTAACGCTGAGATTCCCATTGAAAGGTCAGTGCTTATGAAGAGTGATCAGTCCAGAAGACAACATGATAGCATTGGAATGCTATGAATGTCCTCTGCGAGGTCTGATTTATGAAACTTTTCCTAAACTTAACTTGTGAACATGATTGCGAGGTTGTTCATGGCCAGGTCGCAAGTATGAGACACACAGGAATTGGGCAACAACTGGAAAAGGTCTATTCTTCGCTCGCAACTCTTCAGCGGGTGCTTCAAAGTTAGCTTGCAAAACTCAGTCTTGGAAAGCTGTTTATGTCCTCTAAGAGAACTGTTTTATGCAACTTATTTTGTTTCAAGAAATTTTCCCTAAAACTGACTTCTGCACATGACTTTAAGGGCATTCAATGTCAAGTCACGAATGTACAGACATTTTCTTGCGAAGTACATCAGCGATCGTTCTCCACGAGCGGTCTTTTCACGAGGTATTTCAGCATAATGAATACTTTTGAACATGTCCTTTGGGTTCTCATGCTGTCTTCCACGATGCAGACATTATGCACATCATTTAAGTGGATGTAATGGGCCAGAAGAGCAACAATTAATATAAGTGCAACTTTTTTTAAGAAGGGTATTGTTCAGTATTTAATGCTGTGCTAAGAACGCTTTTGAGCCTGACTGCCCAGAAAAGTGCAGTGTACTCAGAGCACGTGGTACAGTAATTACCAACGAAACTCTGCAAGTTTTGCTGCGGGTAGCCTGAATTGAAAGCTAAGTTACCCCTGTGGTTTTGGGGGATTGTGCCTCAAGTAAGTCTGCATTTATAGTGAAATGCACCACCCAGGCCCAACCAACCACCGAATCCGCCACCAGTTTGAGGGAGAACTTTCATCACGAGTACTCGTGTGTGCACCGATCAGTTTTACATTGATACGAAGAAGACCTTGCATTGGAGGTGAAAATGGAGGGGGGGAGAAATATGAATAAGTAGCCGCAAGCAGACGAAGCCTGAAAAGTGTACTTATCCCTGGCATAAAATGGCTGTTACTTATGGTAGCATTTTTTTCCTGGCGAGAAAGAAAAATGGTGCGACCAACAGCATAATGCCTTCTTTAAGGCTACAGAGCCGCAGGGGCAGCTAACGATGCTCTCTTCTTCACACTCTTTGTCACGATAACAAATGTCTGTGTGTAGAAGAAACAAAAGTTGTACCTGTTCAGAGTGGCTGTGAGAAGGAACCTAAAATGAAGCAGCCATGCTTTCTTTTGAGGCCAACGTTTCGCATTAAATGACTGTGTGTGTGTGTGCGTGTGTGTGTAGGTGGGTGTGTGGGTGGGTGTGGGTGTGTCCCCATCCATACGATGCCTCGTGTTCAAGGACTCTTTTTGTTGCATTGCACAGACAGTAACTACCAACATGACTTCGGTAAATTTCAAGCACCCGTTACTATCTCATAGTGGCAAGCAATAAAATTGGTAAACAGCCTCGTTTAGGTAGACACACACGCTGCACACTTTCGCTATCAGCATAGGGCTGAGCACGCAGCGTTTGCTTGGCGTTGTTTGTGTCCTAAAAATGTCTTTGCCTCAATGGTTTTTGTCTCGGGAACCTCATGCACAAATTGCGCCTTCTCGTGGATTCGCGCAAGAGTCACGGATGAGTGGAGAGGCTTCTTCGAATTGTACTTTCTCACGTAGAATTCAACACGTTCGCATTATGACCACGTGTGGGATGAAGGCAGGGCCAGACTTGCGGTTTCTTGCCTTCTTCACCTTGTTGCTTTGTAATGAGTTTGTGACAAAAAGAAATTGCTAGAGAGCATTCCCATGAGGGTGAACGAACCGGGGGGGGAAGAGACCCTCGTCACTGATCTCACCTACGCGGGCAAGGGCTGCACCTCCGAAGCCTTTGAGCTACAGTGGCGCGGGTGCTATAGTTGCAGCAACAACTTTCCACCAGGTCGGAAAAGTTACATGAATAATAAAAAGTTGCAGGTTGCTGCACCTCTGGTCTCTCGTGTGACCATAGCTCTACGCCTACTTCATGAACTTTTTTTTTTCTTTTCACTTGGATAAGTGGCGTGTTGTGTACACACTCAGGAGGTACTCGTATGTACTCGGGCTGGCGAGCTCGAGGGACGAAACAGCAATTCCTGACATCAAAAGGGATTTCTGAAAGATCTTGAAATGAGACTCGAGGCTGAGTTGTCTTTTCGTAGGAGTGTCTGGTTCTTGGGGGGGGGGGGGGGGGGGGGGGGGGGGGGGGGGGGGGGGGGGGGGGGGGGGGGGGGG
>JAAUXU010026676.1_pt1 | contig 22346 bp, 29 predicted proteins | sample 7278151 | NCBI WGS metagenome assembly JAAUXU01 (sample SAMN14350113, study PRJNA611818) | marine sediment metagenome | isolation source: surface marine sediment (1.8m) | place: French Polynesia: Moorea | collected 2018-08 | reverse complement strand
CACATATCTAGGTCAATTCAGACCTGCCAGTTGGCACATATCTAGGTCAATTCAGACCTGCCAGTTGGCACATATCTAGGTCAATTCAGACCTGCCAGTTGGCGCATATCCAGATCCAGACCTGACAGTTGGCACATATCCAGATCCAGACCTGACAGTTGGCATGTACCAAGACAGATCCATACCTGCCAGTTGGCACATATCCAGATGTAGCCTTGGTGTAGCAAGGTAGTTAGTTGAAGACGGTTGCTACTGTCTCGGAGGAAACAACGAAGCGATGATGAAGAGAGTGTCGAGACCATGGGAAAACCCCTGAAAAACCCGAGGGACTGCACGGAAACTATGGAAAAATGGGACAGGAAGGTTGGGCTTCCCTCCCACTTTGACTGCAAATGGCTACTAACAAAATTTGCGACTTGGCAATGGCTGAGAAAGCAGCCAAGTCATAAAAGTAGCCACTGGAAACCCAAGTGTTGGTGGATACTGCGACAAAAAAGTGTAGTGTAAGAGAAATAGCTGAGGCTTCCAAGTTCGCAGCACTGTTAAGCACCCTGTACTAGTATGTGCATAGCAAGAGAATAAGTCTCTGAAAAAGTGTTCGTTAGTGGAATTGTCGCAATGGCATAAATGTTTGATGCCCAATGACTTGACAATGACCACGCAGCAATGGTGGCATATGCCCATTTCTCGTCTGTTACAGTAGATTATTGATGAAGGTTGCAGTGAGTGCAAAAAAGGACAAGAATTAGCACGCGAAGGCTTCAAACAAAAGAGAGAGGAGACACAAAAGAGCAAAAATTCTCAAGCTTACACGCACGCACGCACAGGGAAAAGGACATAATGATGAAAAATATCTCCCTTTAGCTCGTCTGTGCACTTTAAGGGTCCCTTTGCACAAAATTTTTGCGTAGAGTGTGAACAATTTCCGGGTGAGACTACAATCTTGCCATTAAGGGACGGTTGAACAAGGCAAATTCGACTTAAAAGGGTGTCCAGACGGCGCGGTTTAAGTGCTCAGGTTGAAAAACCTAGGTCAATCGTGTTGGACTACGACATTGAAATCCGCGAGCTGAAGCCTGAAGACAAGATCTTCGTGGGCGGCGCCCTGGGCAACTACAGCCTGGCCGGCTTCGAGATGGTCTTGGCCAGACACGTCTGGCACTACATCATCACCTACTACCTGCCGTCGGGGCTGTTCGTCGTCGTCTCCTGGATATCGTTCCTGGTCCCTGCGGAGGTTATACCAGGTATGATCAATATCATCGTCACGAATGATACACGTGCGAACAGGGTGGTCAAAAAAGACTTTATTTGACATATGTTTCGTGTATTTCGTCACTGGTTTCCGAAATGTCAACGTTGAACCCTTTACTTTGAGTGGGGATGAGTAAACAATCAAAGCTTCAGAACTCCCAAGACGAAAAAAGATCAGTAAGGACAAAACAGTTGACCTCAAAGACGAACTAGAGTGACCCCGGAATTTTAGGTGATGAATTTCTGCAATTTGGGGGAAGAAAATACCATCGAAGGTCTCGCCTTTTCATTCACCACTGCATTACTTTTTCTAAGATTTTTATTTTTTCAGTTTTTTGATAACTATATTAGTTATAATTTTTTTGCCCCCCAAGAGGCATCTTGGGCTTTTTTCATTGTTTTTCAAGTTTTTACTCATTATTTCGAGGTCTGCCTTGCCAAAGATGGATAATCTCAAACGAGTCTGATAATCTCGATCTCCTGAGTCTGGTAAAGTTGTTAACTTACTCACTAATCCTGTCCAATGATTTAGTCTGTAAATACACTAATACACTGAATGGGCACTGCCATTGGCTGACTGGCGTTAGTCAGAGTAAATGACTGGCCTAACAGTTCTACCGAACCCACAGTTCATATAGTGATCGCTTTTAAAATTCAGTCTTGTCCTGCTCAGACAGAACATTTGGCCTCGAGGTCACTCCATACATACACTTGTGGCGGCCTCGGAGCAAGAACTGATTTACGGAAGTTGCATAACCTCCAACTGTTTTGTTTACTCAAGTCCATCATATCAGTTTGACAGGTGTTTTGAGCTTTGCCCTCCCAGATGAAGAAGGATGGCAACAACTTTGACAGCCTCGGGCCTTTTGTCACAAGCAAAGGAACCTTTGAGGAATGAAAAAAGTCCCAAGCTTAACAGTCTAACAAATTTTAACTCTCGCTGCCGTAAAGCAATAGGTTGTTGGTAGAAACTCCTTGGACTCCAGTCTTGTCCGGTCACTTTCGATGGACCTTGTGTAGGATAGTGAAATCATGTAGGGTTTCCCGTGGAAAAAAAAGTAGCTCAGGAGGAACTCCTGACGTTGTTGGCCCGCTTACACAGATGCTCCAGACCGAGAAAGCAGATCCCGAGGACAGAGCCGCAGCCCAGGAAGACAAAGAGTCCGGAGATGGACCTGAAGTCGACGCCCTCGGAGTGTTCACTCGAGCCCTTGGAGCACATGAACTCCAAGCTCTTGTCCACAGGATAGACCCACTTTTGCATCAGCCTGTCCATCAGCCCTGATTCTCTCATCTTCATGAGTTGGTAGCTGAATACTTCAGCATATGCAAAATCTCTCCTGAAGGGCATGGCGAGCTTGATCTCCACGGTCCTGGGTAGCATGTCCAAGGAGCAGCCAATGTCGGTGTGGCTGTAGATCCAGTGCAGGATCTGCCGGGGGTTGATCTCCATGGCTGCCCTGGGAGAGGCCAGGAAATTGTCAATGACCATTTCAGTGGTGTACGGAGTGAACTTCTTGTCCTTGCTGATCTGATTGTCGAACAAATTCCTCTCCACTGAACCTGGACAGATGAGATGATCACAGGCCAGTGTCCACTTTACGTGGTGGGTCATTGATATCTTTTCCTCGTACCTAGAGGTGCCTCAGCATAAATGTCAACTGAGGCTGTTCCACCCAGCATGAACAGTTCCAGACCTTGCTCTTCAACCTCCTCCAAAGAATCGATCTTGCCCGGAGAAAATTTGACGCTCAGATGTGAGGTGAGTCTGGCGGAGAAGCTGTTCATGACAAGAAAACCCATGAGCAGACCGGAGTAGCACAAGAACCTCATGGGGAGACATCTGGAACAAGATGGTGGATTTATCGCTGTGCAAGATTAGTATCTTGCATCGTGGACCTGAAAAATTTCTCGTCACATCCCTGAAGGGCAACCAAGCCGTAGGTGGTCATGATGGTGTAAGAAAGGTTAAAATCCTCCCTGGACAACACCCAGACGACCAGTACAGCCATGGAAATCAGTCCCAGCACCAAGACCACAATGACCAGGAGCACCTCCTCAGTGAACATGCTGATCAAGGCATGTCTCTGTAAGTACAGATTCCATCTCCACAGTCGTCGATGGTTGATCGAGCTGATTTCATTCCTTACGGCAAACTTAGTTCCCTGCCTGGTGACAATGACATTGCGGTGACTCGTGACCACGCTGCTGAAGTCCACAACCATCGCCCTCTCTCTTGTGACCTTGATCAGTGAGGTACTGAAGTCGATTTCTCTCCTCTGGCACATCCCAACAACTCCATCCCACGAACCGTTGGGATTCAGCTGGCCAAAGTTTCCGCTGGGAGGTATTCTGAGCTTGTAGGTGAAGTTCAAGGCTTGACTGAGGCTGTTGAGCAGGTCAATGTAGAAACCGTGTGATTGGCTGATGTCGCCTCCTTTTTGGGGAACACGTCAAAACTTGGCAGACACTCTTAGAAATCAAAACTTACCAGGAATGACGGTGTACGGTGGAAATTCAAATATGGCACTCAGAAACTCAATGCCTCTGAGATCTCTTCTCCTCTCCCAGAATGACTCCTCTGAGACGTAGACCTTCTGTCCTCCCGACCATTTTTCGACAATGTCAATGACGAGTTGGCAATTGCAGCTGCCCTCCGTCTTGGCATTGAACACCGAGACTAGACCTGCTTCTTGATCATGATCCAAAAGATAGACCTTGTCGGCAACCTTAGGCTTCGTCACTTCCAAGTTGTCAAGATTGACCTTGGAGAAAGGGTAGACCCAGAAGCACTTTCCAAAGGACGATCCAGGATGCGTCCAGACTCTGTTGGCCATTGGATCGACGGCCACTTCATCCTCATCTTTGCATCCAATGACCTTGGACATGTTGGTCGCAAATCTTGTCCTGAAAACCCTAACGATTCCTTGATCCAATACTTCTTGGACAGTCCCGTCTTCGACTTTGTTCTCATCCAGGACCAGTGTGAGGTAACCACTGTTAAAGGGGATCTCAGATTCGTTGTGGTTTGCCATGGCAGTGACGGCCTCGAGGAAGGAGGCCTGACTTATTTCAGAGCTAACCCTCACCACGCTGGCCAAGAACAACAAGGTGGTCACAGTCATCAACATATCCATGCCGACTTCACACTTGGACCACAGCACTGGGATAGAGAGAGAACGAATAAGTCGTTAACGAGACGTTGAGCAATTTGCCGTTATTGAAGTCCTTGAAGCTCGTAGAAGTGAAGAGGGGCTCGTCACTAAAGGGAAGGCCTCTAACAGTGCGCGATCACTCACAACATAATGCGTACGAACACATGTTTTTTACAGGGACGAACTTCCCTCCTACGATTACTTAGAAGCCAACGGTTGACTGATTGGACCCAAAGAGGTGTAAAAGCAACAGCGCAGAAAGTGCTGGGAGAAGAGGAATTGACACCTCACACACACACACACACACACACACACACACACACCTGTGCTCATGCATGGGCCAACGTTGTCTGAATGTTAGTAATCGGGGAAATGTCTCCGGAGAGATATTGGTGGTATGAGGGTTCTTTTCATGCTCAGTCACTGAAGGACAGCTATATGTCTCTGTCAGAAAGGAAGAAGGTGGTAATTAGGGGGCAATTAATGGCTGGTGCGTGCGCGTGCTCATTTTTCCAGAGGTATGTGGTGATTACTGATGACGATCGGTACTTACCAGATTAAATTGCTACGCGGAAAGTGATGGCGTCGACTTTCCAGGTCGTATGGCCCTGCTGGTCACCCTCTTCCTCGTGCTGGTCAACATCTTCAACACGGTCACGACCAACACGCCCAAGGCAGAGGGGCTCACCGCCATTGAGGCGTGGTAAAATGCATAAAACTGAGTGTTTCAGCTTACCTTCTTCACATCGAGGCTCTGTCCGATAGGATGTTGGCCTGCATCCTTTTCGTCTTCGGGGCCTTGACGGAGTACGCCTGCCTGCTCTTCGGCAGAGGTTTCGAGACCGAGACCAGCGAGATTGCGCTCCAGTCGGTCGCCGCCGCGGCGGCGGCCGCCGACGACGAAGAAGAGGACCTGCATCCAGATGACGACGTCCATGGCGACAGCGGCGGCAGCCGCGGTCGAGGACGCTACCCGTTGGAGGAAGAGGAGATGGAGATGCGGTGCCTCATGCAGGAGCAGTCCAGGTGAATTCATGGCCGGTCGAAACTTATCTACCTCACATCTTATCGAAGCCCCCATCAGCTTTTACGGATTGTGTACGTGCTTTGTCTGCGTGATTAGAGGCGGTGATTGGCAGAATTTCGGTTAATCACTGCTTAAACTCTTCAATGAGTCAAATTTCCAGCCAAGTGATCACAGCAGTGAATTAATTGATTCAGCCTGAGATGATGACTGAAGCTGGAGCTAAATGTACACATGGAATGAGCAGAAAGTCTTGATATTAGTCAATGAGTTCAATTGTCTCTGTGATCTCTCCGTTATGGACTGGGCAATGCGAACTGACCAAGACTTGCAGCGTTACCACAAATCTGTGGCATCACCCAAAGCTGCCTTGACAGAGGCCAGGGGTGACATTGACTGTGCAGCCCTCCGAGATCCATGATCAGTGGAGGCGGTCATTGCTGGAGATGGAGCCCCTAAAGAATCCCTTGACATAACAATTTTTCAAGAACTTATGGGCAAAATTCTGTCTCTATGCATGTAATGAGTATTCAAGATAATATGCTTCAGAGTGATTGAGTCATTCCTATCACTGCCGAATCCCGAACTAAAGTTTCATAACACGATTGCTGCTTCCAGGTCTGTGATGTCTTCCAACCATGGCCCCAAGGAGGAGCTCTCCCTCCACTTCCCCGACTACGACGACGGCGTCTCCCACCTATTCGGAGGCCAGCAACACCTGCAGCCTTCACCTGACCTCCCAGACTCCCTGACCTCGAGACGTCGGCTGAACTCCAGCCAGCGCCAGAGGTACGCCAGGATCGACCGCTTCTGCCTCGTGTGCTTCCCGCTGGCCTTCGGCGTCTTCAACCTTTTGTACTGGTCCGCGTACATGTGGGGCCAGGACAGGGCGGCCTTCAGAAGGTTTTTGCTGGAGGGCATCGGACTAGGAGGAGGCGGAGATAGTGAATAAAATTAATCTGTCCTTAAGTCCAAAAAGGTACCCCACATCTTTACGTGCATTAAATGTGGAAGTTGAATACACGAGACACTTGCAGTTGTTCAACGTTGATGTTCACTTGGGCCTTCTCCAACATCACCTCGTCATGCTCTAGTCCTGTAAAATCCCGGGGACCACTTACACCGGGTGTCCACGAACGTGCTGTCGACGTCCCGGCGGACATGCATGCAAGAACCTCAAATCTGCCCAAGCCGACCCTCACCATAGAGCCAGCTATATAACTCTGCATACGTTAACTGCGGCCTTAAATGTATATGTCCCCAATAAATGTGTTTGAACAGATTTTGACACGAAATTTGGCTTCTTTTTCCCATTCCCTACTTTATGTCACCCAAAGGTCGTTCAAACTTGATAGTTCCACTTGGCTCTGAACATCGCAGTGTGCGCGTGCGCGTGAGAGACGCCACCCATGTGAGTGGGAGGCAGAACAGAGAATCTGGGTGTTCTTTCCCATTCATAGGACTCCAGCTTAACAGAAGCAACAAGCGCGGACGTTGACTCGAAGACCAGCGGGCACCCGGCCATCCTCCATCCGGTAAAGGCATGTAAAGAGGCCGTGATGACCTCTCGAGGTCATCATCACCCACGGAGTCTCCCAAGGAGGTGACTTGAACGTTGCCGACGACTTTGGCCAGCTCCAGCAAGAGTACTCCATGGCCTTGGGTCAGTCTTTAAGGTCGGATGCGGCAACAGCGTCACCTGGGCATAGTGGTTTTTAGTGCATCACTGCACAGGTGACCTCAAAATGGCCTCGGATGAATATGAAAAGACGCTACTTCCTACTCTCCTTGATTCTTAGGTCAGGTTGGGTAACTTCTTCCAGTATTGATGGTCTTATTTTCTTGACTTCTTTCGGTACCTCAGGACCGAGAGAAAGAAGAACAAAGGAAAACTCGTTTGACAGTTCCAGGGCCTGCCTGGTCAACTCAGACGCTCACAAGAGCAACTTGGAGAGCCCCTCAGGCTTGCGTGCGTTGGCTCGGCTAACGGGACCTCTGGGTCTACCTGCGCGTCTCCGTCCTCCTCGGCCCCGACCGTGGGGCTGACCTGTGTGCGCGCATGCGTGCGCGTGTGCGTGCGAGCGTGTGTGAGCGTGCGTGCTCTTGACACAGAACTGAGAATTGGCTCGGGGGAACAAAAAAATTGCTTGTACAGCGATGGCGAAAATTTGAGTGGCTGAATTTTCTTCACAAGTTGCTGGACTTTTCGAGCAGATTGCCAAGACTCAGGATCTCAGCGGTGGATTCCGTCAGTTGGAAGATCAAAAAGATTCATCACATTTCTGAACTGCCGAGTTATTAACTGATTAGTACTATAAATTCACTACTTGATGGCAGCGTACTATAAAAGATGATCAGACTTCCCATTGCCCGATCACAGTGCTTGAACGATTTCGTTGGCGAACCATCCAATGTAGTAGCAGCATCAGTGGCTTTTCGTGGCCAAAACATGGCTGCTTTGTCTGGAGCACCCTGTACGTTTTGGGCGCACAGGTGACTGCCAGAGATGGAGAAAATTTGCTCCTCGGTCGCAAGCATCAAGTTTTCTAAGACGACTTTGTGTCTCACACACGCGCGCTCGCCCGTTCGCACGCACGCACGCACGCACGCACGCACGCACGCACGCACGCAGGCGGAGAAGAAGAGCCCGTTAGCAATGACGACGACTGGGCAGCCGACAACTCGGACACGACGAGGAGGAGGACTCTGCGCACCGTGCACATCGTGACTCACTCGACACACAGAACAATGAGTCCTGTCATAGAACGAGATGTGACATATTAATGTTATGCTTTTGCGCATCCCATGCCTTTGTTTGCCATAATTCGTGAAATTTATACATCAACTTTTGCAAAAATGCGTGCTTGTCGGTTAGAAATGTGCCATTTCATATGACCCCTCGACCCCATTGAAGCATCCTTTTTTGCCATGCGTACCGCACTGCATCACCCGGTGATATAGACAAGCTCTCTCTACGTGTCCGTGTCCGAGTTGTCGGTGTCCGAGTCGTCCGTCGTTTACGTCTCCTCCTCGTCTCCCGTAGAATCTCCGCACCCTCCCCAAGTCCGATCGTTCCTCGTTGGTCTCGTCAGTCTTGGGTTAGTCGTCGTCTCGTCAACGTCGTCTTCATCACGGGATATGGCATTCAGCAGGAACCTCCTCACGTGGGCCATCTTCGGCGTCCTCGTGTCCACCTCCTGGGGGGACCCGCGCAGGGGCTTCCGTGGAAGGACCGCGCTCAAGGATGGAAAGGCTCCAGAGGAGGATAAGAGAGAAGCGAAATGTGAGTCGCAGTTTAAAGCAAATGTTTCATGCATCATATTACTGAGATTCTCTTTTAAATTCTCTTGCAGTCTTCCCTGTGTTCAGCGTTGTCCAGTTCGCAAATGAAGCGTGCCAGAGCCAGAGCAGCATCTCAGGGTAATAAACATTTAAGGATTTTTTAAAATTTCAACGACTTATATAATATTTTTTGCAGATCCACTGGTGCAACTCACCGAAATGGAACCTGTTATACAAACACTGAGTGCTCAGACAAGGGTGGAACCGTCTCAGGAGGCTGCGCCTCAGGGTAAATGACAATCAAACTCCCATTCAGTAAAAAAAGAACCCAAAGATTGCGTCAACTTTTTGGGTGGAAGAAAATTAAGACCGAAACTAGCTTAAAATCAGTGCACAAATGGAAAAGTTACTTTTTTTTTTAACAAAATGTGGACCTTCAGTAGGAAGACAGAAATAACAGCAGAAACTCTTTTTCTCTTCGCTCTTTCAAAATATGATGTTTCTACCGTGTGAAGGTGAAAAATGTGGCCAATCCAAAAACCCCAAGAAGTAATCATTTTTGGGAAACCCAAGTTTCCCCTCACAAAATCGGAGGACTGATTGAGTTGTTCCGTCAGATTCGGTGTCTGCTGCGTCTTCTTGGTGAGCGAGAGCGGCTCCACCGTGGGGCAGAACAGCACATACATCAGGAACCCCAACTACCCGAGTGCCTACACTTCCGCCACCAGCGTCCAGTACACCATCAACAAGTGCTCTGAAAGTGAGTATCGCTCTCTGTCTATGCTGGTTGCTCCTCAAGGTAAGACACACACTGACCTTTCCTTCCTTTCAGACGTCTGCAAACTCCGCCTGGACTTTGAGACTTTCAACATCCAGGGCACCGGCAACACCGTCGAGGCCAATACAGGCAACACCGTCGCAGGAGGCACCTGCCTGGATACCTTCGAAATCACTGTAAGGGGAAAACGCATCTTGCACCTCTGGTTCACATCTATAAGTTACGTCTTATATTTTAATGTAACTCTTCTGCTATTAGGTCAGCACCAACCAGAGGATCCCCCAGATCTGTGGCTCGAATGCTGGACAGCACAGTGAGTTGACCAAGAATATAGTAAACGCTTAAAGTCATTATAGTTAATAACACTTTAGAGCACATTATTGCCGCTGACAATACCAGTAAGAGAATTTTTCTACTTCCACAGTGTACATCGACATTGGACGCCAGAGCTCTGACAGCGTGAACCTCAACTTCGCCTTCGACGGCACCACCACCGACAGGCAGTGGGAGATCAAGGTCTCCCAGATCCCCTGCTACGGGGCCTCCTCAAGGAGTGTCAAGTGAGTAGCTGAGAACGATGGAAGACTTACCGAAGTGAAAAAAATCCAACAGTCGTAAAGCTTTCATTGAACAAGATCAGGGAACAAACAAAAGGAAAATTCCAAATTTCATAAAAGTAAAATATAATTATGCTTTCCGAAAAAGAAAAATGAAAATTGAAGTGACAATTTCCCCCGAAGTGAAAAATCCCTTCTCTTAGTCCTCCTGACGGCTGCCTGCAATGGCACACGGGCGTGACCGGCCGGTTCAGCACCTTCAACTTCTTGGCCACCGCCGACAACCACTTGAAAGAACAGGAGTAAGAACGCATCTTTTAATATGACAACGACGTCGACGACTACACGTGTCTCTCCCGCAGTTACTCCGTGTGCATCCGCCAGGAGGCCGGCTTCTGCTGCAACCAGTACACCCCCTGCGCCGACGACAAATCTTTCTCCCTGTCCGTCGACGCTGCTCAAACTACCACCAAAGCCGACACCGACGCCATGTGCTCGCTCGACTACATCGCGATTCCCGGTAAAAAAGAAATGCGTCCATGAAAGTACAAGAAGAAAGAAAAAACACGCCAGCATTTTTTTGACACCCTCTGCTCTCTTCAGAGTCCAGCTCTAGGTGCGACCTGGGAGGAGCCAGCCAACCCGTAACCACCAAGTACTGCGGCAACATCCTCAACGACATCAGGGACGCCGAGGCCAATGCCCCGATCTGCGGTCAGAAACACCCTTACACAAGAAAAAAAGTGTTCTCGCGTACAAGGTTCTTCTTCCTCTTGATCTAGATTGCACGCTACCATTCGTTGTGGACGTGTTCACAGACACCACGGCCGACTTGGGCGCCCTGGCCGACAACGCTGCCCACAGCAGAGGTGAGAAAACTGACAGACTCGCATCCCCCCCTCCCCCCTCGGTTGTTGACGCAGAGTTCTTTTGCACAGTTTCGCAAGTATTGGAAAATTGCAATGTTTTCACCTGCTTGTGTAAAAACTGCGTGAAAAGTTGTGGGACCTCTAGAAATTTGTCTAAATTGTGACCCAACTTTGCAGGTGTCTGCCTGGAATGGAAGCAGATCGCCTGCTAAGGATGAGCCTTGAACCGACGAGAGAACTATCCAGCTGACTGCCACGCCCCGTTGGAGTGACGAACCAACGTGATGACGACCATGAACCCTTGGCTGATGGGACATTGCCTCTTCCTCACGAAGCCTCAAACAACATCCTTCTGCTTGTGCAAATCCAACACCTGCACTCGTGGGTTCCTCTGTGGGAGGGGAGATTGTCCAGACCAGACACAATATTAGTTTGTTAAGGAAATAAAGTATCAAGCGTTTTAAAGTGATGTTTTTGAGACTACTGGAGGAATCTGCCACTGTTTATTACAGTGAGTGAGTAAGATGCTCTTCTTTCGGCATTCCTACTTGGACAGCACAGTAGAGACCTCAACTCGATAGCTTCGTACAATATTCTCAAGTGAGGAGTGCAGGAGGAACATGTACATGTGTCCATTGAGCCATCAGGGTTGCCATATTGGCGAGATTGTTCAATTAGGAATGCTTTTTTCCTCCCCCACCCCCACCCCACCCCCCTGTAGAGAAGAAAATATCTAAATTTGGACCCCGAGAAAGTCTTAGTAGGGCTCCTTGAATCCCCTGGTGCGTCGACCCGGACTGCCTCTGAACAAAGAGGCATAGGAAGATGGTCACAAACACCTCAAGTGACTTTTGATGAGACACTTACCTGCCCGACGGCAGCAATTACCTGAGGTATTATCCTTTGAGGGCTCGTCTGCACTGGCCGAGTTGCGGCGGACGTGGGTGTCACTCAGTCAACCGGACTGACAGGACTGGGGCGGGGTCATTTCCCGGGACGAACGCGGACGCTGCCAAGACCAACCCGGATGCCGGATTTGCCATATCACGACTTCATCTCTCTCTCTCTCTCTCCCACTTTTTTGTACGGCTACTCCAGTCAAAGGCCGACCTTGAAATTGCGCCTTCCGTCTTTCCCGCTTGGCAAACGGGCACGCAAGGCTAAAGGCCCAACCCAAGGCCACAGCCAGAGTGTAAACAGCATGCAAGGAAGTTCTCTCCAGAAGAACTAATGAAAATAGTTCCATGATCGAACAGGAGGTTAATTGCTGCTCTCAAACTCCAGGGGAGGGAATAACTTCTTCCATTGTGCTCACTGAAGTTGTGGAGGTCTTTTAAGAGAGCCCTGCTATATAATGAATATACCATAACGTGCTGTGGAAAACTTTAAAAGGATATTTAACATGGGAATGAGATATATTGGCTCCCAAATGGTTCACGTTCTTGCTGAAGAAGCTGAAGGGGAAGTTCTGCTCTGTCTCCCATGTGTGAGCCCTCCCCATGTCAGTCGTCGGCCTGATCCTCTCCGGTTCCTGCAGGGGGTTCGGTAGGAGGGACCCCCGAATTGTACAGCGGAAATCTTGTCGGCCATAACAACAGGATGGCAGCAACAAAACTGTCATTTTTCTTGCTTCAGCAAAAAAGGTTCTCAGCCACTGTCTTGTAACATGTCTGGAGGCATTTAAGCAATCTCATGGCCGTGTTTAGACTCGAACTTAGTTTGGTCAATTCCTTCACACCCTGTATAGGAAGTATTGATTTGGCTCGACCTAAATTCAGTCAAGTGAGTTTGCAGCACAAAGTTTTGGTGTCTCAATCATCGAATTTCTCTTGGACGCTTCTTTTGTCGCTGATCAGTGATCGCACTGCAGTTTTTCCAAGTCAAGCATTGGCGATCGCACCCGATTCTTCTTGACTTGAAAGCTCTGAACTATTTTGTGGCCCAGTTCAAAAAGTGACCTTGATTTGGTGACTCATTCGTCCGGAGTCACTTGGACCTCGTATCATCCACCATATTTCTCGTCTGCCCGTCATTTGCATAATGTGTCTCCTCCACGAAGATCCACGGCTTCGACAACGCTCAGACCTGCCCAGGCTTGTGAAGCAGGCCCAAAGAGAAAAAGGTCGAGGCCGAGGCCACACCATCAATGCGTCCCACACGTCCTCGAGTGGTCTACACTGGGCTCGTGCAGATGGCGGCGGCCTCGTCGGCCCCGTCGGCCCACATGTTCGCCACTTTGCTCGCGTGTCGTGAGTTCATCCGTGGCCCATACAGCGATTGATTACAGACCCAGGGAAGCCATTGATCATACATCGACTGCCTCTGCTCATTGAATAGGCCTTCGGTGGGGCCTACGAATAAAGACCTGAGCAAACAGCCAACCGTAGGACAACAACGCACTTTTGTGCAAGTTTAGAACATTGCTTCTAGTTAAGGTCTTTAACATGATAAAATTATTGGTGATTTGCCGCAGCGCAAGGTCAATGAACAATGTCTTGATGGGACAAAAATACAGGCTTTTTTCTGTAAAAAAAACAACGCAGTGGTCAAAAATATTTTTGTTCTTTGTCTCGCATAAACATTTCGGGCCAATGCGTTAGAAGCACCGAGTAGTGAGGCAAAAAGTGGCCAAATCCCTTTGTCTGACCTAACGTGAAGAGTTCCACCATGTAGCAAAAAAGTCCGCGATTGATCAATTCTGGACAAAAAGTCTTAGTGTGACTCTTTTGCACGGTCAACAAGGTGGTGAGAGGCAAAAGAGTGGGGGAGGGGACAAACTTGTGGCGTGGAGAACAGGTCTGGCTGCTGGAGGAGAACGACTGCGACGTGAACAGGGCCTGAACAGGGACCAAATGCTGACCGCAGAAAAAAAACGACCGGTCCAAGCAGCAGAACGACAAGACCAGGGTTGACCTTGATAAAGCCTTCGACATCCACACACATAGCAATGCCAAGGTGTGGAGAATTTGACATCAAAGAGGAAGGAAACCTTGTCCACCTTGATGTTCATGGTGAATTCGGACATGCTGCCACATTTCTCCTCAGTGACGCCTTTTCTTGGGCTCGTGGTCAGAAATCGACCTTCTCCAACATTGCCAAGCCGTTCAGAGAGATCAAGAGTCAAAAGCCAGCGAGAACGGGGCCAACGTCTGCAACGTGCCCAAGAGCTTCAGGGGCAAGATGCAGTTGTACGCTCTTCAGTCCTTAAGGGCTCTGTTCTTTTCCCTCCTCACTGTACAAACAGGAAAAAGTCAGACGTCTTTCCCATTGTTCGAAAGAGGAAAAAAAGGCCAGGGAATGCCTGGGAAGGCCTTTGCGTGACTCGCAGGCGACACCGAAGGCCCAACGGAAAAGAAGGAAACACTTCGTCACCGCCTGAGGGAGGCCTTGAACGAGCACATGTGCAAGGTCCAGCCAAGACCTGACTGGCGTGGAGGTCACCTCAGTTTGGTCCCGTCACTCCTCAGTCTTCCACCCCGGGGGATCAATTGTGGTCACTTCACACAAAATACCTAAATTTATACATACTTTGCTCTTAGTTCAGACTCGTTCAGATCGAGCTTTTCTCAGTGGAAAGACAGAGAGAGAGGAAATTGACGAGAGAGAAGGCAAATTGTGGGGGTCTCAGAGTCTCTTTGCGGCGTCGGTGAAAGCAACAACATTTAGAACATTTCGTCTCTTATTTCCCAACAATTTACCACAGCAACAACCATGAGGAGGCAGGAGCAGCTGCAGCCGAGGCTGCGGCGAGGCCAGTCGGAGAAGGTCCGACGAGGGCGACAGCAGCTGCAGCAACAGCAGCAGCAACAACTACAACAACTGTCCTTAGGACAGCAACAGTCACTCAGTTCTGAGCAAGTGAGTGTCAGTCATGTGGACACTTGGGGTGGCCGACAGATGTCGCAAATTTTGAATCCCACTGTGACTTTCCCTGATCCTGCGTGGATTTCAGCAATTCTCCTTTCTCACAGGAGCTTCAGGCGCCTACTTAGGTTTTATTTATTGGGGGTAAGTACATTATAAGATGACTGAGGAGTCGGTGCAACATGAGGGCAAGCAGAGAGCAGAAAACCAAAAAAAAAACCGCGGAATTTGAGATTTAGCAGTAGAAGCTGTTTGAAACTATGGTCCATAATATTGCATTACAAACCTAAGAGAGTAAGTAGATGGTGACAAAAAGAGAATCGCTGAAATCCATGAAGTGCGAGGGAATATAAGGGAGGCTGAAAAAGTTGCCACACCTCTTGGACACCCAGTGGGGCAATTCAGTGTTAGACCATAATTGATAAAGTAAATCTTCCAAAAGTGACTTCTCTCAATAGGTTGTGGTTGACATTTCACCTCTGTATTAACCTAAAATGGCGGGAAATCTGAGTTTGAAGCGGCGCTGTGTAGTTTTAGGTGAGCTTCAGGGTTGCTCAATGTTGGAAGTTGACAGCTGTGAACTTTTGACGTCCTTTTAAGGATTTCAACGATTAACCCTTCAACCTACTTATTAAAATGTCAGTGCTATTAAACGAGGCTGGCGGTCAAATTAGCCCTTGACCATTCATTGGTCAAGCTAATGGTGGCCATCTAAAGGGCAGAAAAAGTTGCGACCTGCACGACAGCAAAAAAGTTCACAAAGTACCTTCTTGAAAGTACCTTTCTGCTAATGAGTGTCATTAAGGCACTCCTAGTGGGAGACTGTGCGTCAAACTTTCCATTTTCTGCATACCATCAGAGTGTGCAACAAAAAAAGCACTGACCTGCCGAGCCGATCGACTGCTACAGGGTGTCCTGCCATGAATATCCAACATGACCTGAACATGACCGATGGCCTTCTGCTGCACACCTGTACTGCTTCTGCCCTGGTCTGGTAGGTGTCAGACGTTGGGTCAGGTCAAGTTACAGGTGTGGACTAGAGTCGTGGCACTTGTGAATCTGCACGTTTCACTACTGTGTGTGCGTCGACGGGACTCGACTTCGTGGACACCCTGTACGTCATCCATGATCCTTTAGCCTCAGTCCTGCTGAGCACTAACATGCACGGTTGTTGTCGCCCCACAGGCTCCACTTCATATAGTGCACCATGGGGCCTCCCAAAAAATGACGCTGGATACAGGTTGTCTCAGCCAAGTTGTCCCATAGGCTCCTTATAGACTGTGAGTAGATAACACTTCAAAATTGGCGAAGGAAACCCTTTAGCTCATGGCCAAAGCATCCTTTTAATTCTTTCAATGCACATGAACAGTGCGACATTCCAGGACAAGAGCGGCATCTACAGGGTCGGTCAGCAAAGCACTGACACGTATTTTGGCCAGAAATTTAAACTTACTACACAAGAGAACATCTCGTACATTTACATTTCTCGGCCGAACACGTGTAAGCACTTTGGTGACCAAGCCTGCCACAGATGCTGCACTGACTTCACGCGTTGCCAGGCTGTAGCCTCAACGTCTCTTAGCCTAAGTGAGGAAACTTGTGCAACTAGGACATATATCAAAAGTATTTTCTTCATTCACTTCTCGGCTGAAAGACCTTTGCTTCCTCTCGAGCAGTGCCAACTTGTTGGGGCACCCGGTAAAAAGCGCATCCGTGCATGGACTCCTACAGCTCATGCACTGCACAACACCTCGCGTGCTTCTGTGAAAGCAAACACCAGAAGAGCACAAGCAGCGCCAAACTAGAGATTGATGATGACTTTCAGCTTTTTCTTCCCCTTTTCTTCTTACTTTCCTGAAAGCTTCTTGCCAGTTTGGCACTAGAGGTGTTTCGGTCCCCTCATCTGGCAGAGGATTTACGACACCAACACTAGAGGAGGCGCAAACAAACTGTTAAAGGTGCTGAAAGTATCAGATTGATATTTCTTATGGAGAGAAAAGTGGACGCAAGCTCTTCAAAAAGAGTCGTTAGGTAAGTGGTGCAACTTTCCACATAAATTTGCCTCTGCAGAAGAGGAAGTTTACACTGTGGAGCGATGACAAATCCATTTATTGATAGCAAACCAGTTTTTCATTAACAGTTTTGAAAGTCACGAAAGACTCGGAAAGTCAAGGAAAAACAACCTTGTAAAATCTGCTGTCGGCGTCGTTGAATCATAATAATATCTACTGCGGAATTTCTCAGCCTTATCCAAACAAGGCTGTAAACTTGACGATTGGGTCGTATTTTCTTTTAAGTTTATACACTTGGTCTGACTTGTGTATACGTAGTGACCAAACTGTGAAAGTCCTTTTCTTTGACGCCGCAGTTGACGTCGCCAGGTCAGAATGATGACATGGATCTGAACAGCCCCTCGATCCCGGCCGACCTGCGTGAGTTCCTCAAGGACATCGCGATCCCGCCGCTTTCTGAGAAGGACGAGGGGGCCAACGAGGCCGCCTCAAAGGCCAGAGAGAGACTCAACGCGGACAGACTCAAGCAGATCAAGTCCAAGGTGGACACCGGAGGAAGCAGAGGAAGCGCCAGGTGAGCGTGTGAAGAACGAAGAGCGCCCATTTGTTGCTTTCTTGTTGTACCCGGTACCGTTAGAGCCACGAAAAAGACATACTTTCGGTGTGCAGTGCACCATAAGGATACTTCTGGCTATATAGACAGAAATTTCATTTTTCTTTTTATTATTTAGCATTATTTCATTATGCTTAATTTCGTAAACCTAGCCTTTTTTGTCACTGACACTAAAGACTGCAAATAGCTTTAAGAGCAAATGTGCAACATTAAATAAAAAATATGTGCTCTTAACTCTCCTTGCTATCTGTAGCGTGAAGAAGCAACCTCAGAAGCGCCGCGTGAAGAAGCAGAGGCACGGGTCCAACGACGACAGCTCCGGCGCCGACGACGCAGTCGTCGGGGACGCGGACGAGGATTCCTCCTCCGGGGAAGAGAGCAACAGCTGCAAGAGGGGGGTCGAGCGCTCGGTGGTGAGGAGGGGGTCGGGCAGGATGTCCGAGTACGAGATTACTCTCATGTGGAACCAGTGCAAGATCAACTTTCCCAAGGGGAGGCTCAATAGGATCCAGCTCACTCAGCTGTTGCAGCAGGTACAGACGCATGGATGCGTTTTCGTAGCACGAATATTGTACGTACCGTGTGACTTAAAAAAAAGCAGTATTTGAGCCTTTGCTCTACGTACCACTAACCTCGTTTAATTCTCCCCCCCCCTCCTCAGGTCTTCCCAAAGTGTGACCATGAGGCTGTTTCGGATGTGGCCGACACCCTGGTCTGCATCTTCAGCAACAACAGCAACACCTCGTACTCGGACGACACGATTTCCTTCAGGCACGTGCTCGCAGTCTTCGCCATGTCTATGAAGTCGCCCTCTGGCGAGAGGGAGAGAATGAAGTGGCTCTTCAGGTACGTCAAGCTCACCACGAGCCTCAGCTTCATGAACATTGGACTCTTCATTGACAGATTCCTCGACGAAGAAGAAGAAGGTGTGATCGACAGGGATGATCTGGCTGACACCATCGTTCAACTCTGCGAATTTGCTAGGAATTCCGCAGAGTTGAGGCACTTGGGCAACAAGCAAGCCTTCAAAAAGTGAGGACAGAACTAGCACAAGATAGAACAAAAGACCTTGTTGAAGGGACATGAAAGGTCAGAGGCCTGACATGACAGGCCTAAGGCCTGACATATATGGTCAAGGGGATGACAGAAGGCAAAGGCATAGTGCAAAAGGCCAAAGACATGACTGCAACTGCAGAGGTAGTTCAGCCCTCCATGAAGGCGTACGCGTCTGTTCGACCAGTGAACTGATATGTCCACAATATTGTCCGCAAAGTTATTTCTAATAATGACCGCAAAGTTATTTACTACAGCAGAGTTTCCTACATGAAAGTTCAACAGTAAGGTGAAGAACTGCGGGGGTCCTAGAGCAGAAGTACTGATCAGGTCGGTTCTAGAGGAGATCTTTAGGGTTCTCTAGAGGGGTGAAAAACTCCTGTAGCTTCATCCAGTCAAAAGTTATGGCCGAAAAGAGCGATCGGCACCATGCACGCAACATACAGGATGTTATCAAACTTTAGTAAGTATATTATCAAATTGGCCTATTATACGTTTTATTAAAGCTTTGAGTCATTCAGTCACGTCCGGCCTCAATGTCAATATTCTTCCTTTTCACGCAGAAAGCGCGAAAAGCCCGAGCCGAAGCCTTCCACGCCGACGAAGCGCGAGCCGAACTCCGTCTCCGCCATCAAAGACGACCTCGAAGGGATGAAGTTGCTGTCGCATCGCATGGGCGAGCGCGCGGACGCCACGAGGAACCTCAAGAGGAAGCAGCTGAGCGCCGACGCGGCCTCGGTCGGCGCCAGGGGCAGCGCGAATTTTTCGCATGCGCCTAAGACGGACGCGGAGGAGGAGGAGAAGGAAAAGCTGAAGCTGAAAGAGATGCTGAAGGAGGAGAGGGAGTGGGCGGAGGAGGTGTCGAAGGTGCTGGACGCAGACCGGGACAGAGTGGTCAGCAAGGAGGAGTTCCTGGAGGGGTTCCTAAGGCAGGACTACTTCGAGGGGCTCAGGGAGTTGTTCGACGGCGCCACCCTATGGGGGGAGCTGCTCAGCGGAGGCGAAGAGTAGCAGCAGCACCAAGATGCAGGACGTCAAGGTGGTGGTGGAGGTCGGGGTTCAGGGGAGGGCGGTCACCGTTTGTAGTAGTGTAGTCACGGTCCACTTCTTCGGGAATTTCTTCATTTTTAGCCAGCACCTCTTCGTGTTCATGCTGATCAGCATGAGGTTGTGAGCCTCGACGCACAGGATTGGCACAAAAAAGTCTTTTTTTTAAAAAAAAAAAAAAATCCTCGCAAGTGTGGCAACCCTGAGCTTTGGACGTCCTTCATGCACCGTTTTAGGTCGTGTCATTGTTTACCAGAGGTGAGCATTTTAATGTTTGAGCCCACCCTGAACTTGTACAGTACCTTTCTTCAAAGTCATGTTCATTCCGTCGAGCGTGCTTAGTACTTGTCCAAGTGTGTACAGAATCCAAAATCAATATATGATTTTTGCCATCATCAATTGTTTCTACAACTTCTGAACGAACGATGACTCAGATTGAGAGCGGCAAACACAAAGTCCTGGAGCGCTTGAACACACAGTCATGACCTGTCGATCATTTTGCAGAGGGACAGAAATACCGATGATGTCAAGTGGCGGATTTTCTTTTCCTCCACTAAGAACTGTCGATTGCACAAAGAAGTGAACGCAGAGTCTAAAAAAATTGACAACTCCCATCATTTTTTGCATGACGTTTGTTCCAAACGATTCCTATGAAGAAGGTATTCCAGGGTTACGCATCCCAACCCACCAGGCACATGTGCCAGGACACCATGACGGACCCCTCCGCCCACATGTGCTTGTCGAAGTCCAACAGAGGTGTCCAGAAGTAGTGACTCAGGTTGCTGGTGGCTACTTGACATTCAGAAAGTCACGTGATTGGTGACCTTTTCTAAATGGGTTTTCGCACTGAATATCGCACGTGTTACATAATTTTCCGGGTTTTTGCACATACGTTTTTTCTTGCTAAAATAGCATAATTTTCATACTTAGCCAGTGAATAGATCAAAAAACATGAATGCAAATGACACGTTGTCAGCCTAATCTGATGTTCGTGACAAATTGTCCTCATTTTCATTCATTTGGCCAGAAAGTTACATAATGACACTTTGGGCCTTACATATTTTGGCATATTCTGCCCAAAATCCCCTGTGATGAGGTGACTCATGAACAATCACACATTGTTCCGCTCTCTACTGATGCTCGTCAGGACAGTGGAAATGTCAAGGATGATGAAACCCCTGGCAATGCTGGCTTCAGTCTTACACATGGTAAACTTGCCAATGTCATTAACTCATTAATCTCGTCGGATGACTCATCTATGTGTCCACTTCTTTTGACCTCCTCTGTAGCATTGTCATGCAAGCTCCTGTTATGACGACGTCATTGATACCGACCCATTAAACTTGTAAATTTCTCCCCCTCATTAAGTCATTATCTAGTCTAATTGACGACTCATCTTCGAAATGCTGCCGGACGCCTGCGCCCTCGCCGGACAACTTGTACGTTCGCCAAAGTGGTGTTCACTCATCAATAGGATGGGTTTGCTGCAAGCAGAACTGCTGCAGGCAACAGGTGGGTGACAGTGAATCGCTTTGCACTCCATACATGTGGTCCATACATGCGTGCAGGGGTGGGGAGCGAGCGACTGCGCTGTCTCTTCAACATATATGGAGAGAGAGCAGCAGCTTTTAGGAATAGTCATACCTGGCAAGAGTAGGGAAAAGAAAAAAAAACACAGACCTGCTTCCTGTGCTACTTACACACAGACACGCGACGAGGAGACAGCGTGCGAGCGAGACACACACACATGTGTGTGTGTCATTGCTGCATCCATACACAACTGGCCGAAATCCCCCCAATTCGTCATCAGCGATGGACTTTTTTTGGCTTTTTCACTCAGTGACTGACTGAAAATGACTTCTACAATGTCGAACATAGTGAAATAGCCAAGAGTGCAGATTTTTGCAAGACTTCTGCCGGACAGAAAATGTCAGCTTGCATCTGGCTACGTGGGTGTGTTTTCTCCTGCGTCTTGGTCTTGTCCCTGGCGGACGTGGACGTTCGGCCCGACTGCACAGCCCCTCCCAAGGTCGGGTCGTGCAAGGCGAGGTATAAGCGGTTTTACTTCGACCCAGAGACCGAGGATTGCAAGGAATTCGTGTATGGAGGCTGTGACGGAAACGGGAACAACTATGTCACCATCGAGAATTGTCAAGACGCCTGCTTGGAAAGCCAAAGTTCCAAGGTGACTTGAGTCTTCCTGCTTATATCTTTGCTTTATTCTTTTCTTTATAGCTGACACTTAAAAGAGGAGCCTCAGGAGAAGTCGACGATGGCAAAACAGTGACTGAACAAGTCGAGGATCATGGAAGCAATGGCGTCTTAGTGTTCTTGAATCCAAATGTCTCACGGTTTGAGCAAGTCTTCACCTTCGACAACGGTGACTTTGGCTCACTTTATGAACAGAACATGAGTCCAGTTGCTTATGAGCTGGAAAAGGATGTCATTCCGATCCAGGCGCTTCCAGGTGGGAATTCCACTACTGCGGAAGAGCAGATAACACCTGGGAATGCAACCACTACTGAAGACCAAGCTATAGCTGGCAATACTACCGGTACTGAAGAGCAGATAACACCTGGGAATGCGACCACTAATGAAGGTCAAGTTATAGCTGGCAATACTACCAGTACTGAAGAGCAGATAACACCCGGGAATGCAACCACCACTGAAGGCCAAGCTATAGCTGGCAATACTACCAGTACTGAAGAGCAGATAACACCCGGGAATGCGACCACTAATGAAGGTCAAGTTATAGCTGGCAATACTACCAGTACTGAAGAGCAGATAACACCCGGGAATGCGACCACTAATGAAGGTCAAGTTATAGCTGGCAATACT
>JAAUXU010137148.1_pt1 | contig 22358 bp, 17 predicted proteins | sample 7278151 | NCBI WGS metagenome assembly JAAUXU01 (sample SAMN14350113, study PRJNA611818) | marine sediment metagenome | isolation source: surface marine sediment (1.8m) | place: French Polynesia: Moorea | collected 2018-08 | reverse complement strand
CATTGTCTCTGTTGTCCTCGTGGTGCCCAAAGAACAGCTCTCAAAGTGCCCTCAGGAGACCCTGGGGGGACACAAACAATCATCCATTCCACAGCAATGGATCCAAAGGCAGCCAAAGAAACAGATCTAAAGAATTAACATAGCCATGTTAGAAATAACACATTGTTAGAAATAACAATAGCCTTTTTTCGTATACTGTGCATATTCACGCGTGCATGCATCATATGCCATCATCTTCATATTGCATTGTTAGTTAAGACAGTCATTTCCAGAACTCACAGAAATACTTAAAATTGTTGGTCACTCTCGGTTACTCAAGAAAGAAGTTGGCAACCGTGCAGTGAGAGCAGAGCACATAAATGCTTTAAAAATTCATACTGTTTGTCCTGACGAGAGCTTTCAAAGACGATCAACGTTTTAAATAAGTCATTGTGACGCAGACAAACTTTAGCCCTTCGACGTCGAATTCTGATATTTCACTGGACCGCACAGAATTTTTTTAACTATTCTTACATGTAATTTTGCTACTCATCTTCAAACTTGGTGGTTGTGGCGATGAAAAAATAAGAAGGCGAACTGCGCGCCTCTGAGTCGGTGAAATATGTGAAATATTCATCTTCGTCTGCTTCCTCGTAATATGTATATTAATCTGTTCACTATCTCGATACTCTAATCTACAGCGATTACTATTTCGAAGATACTTGGAAAACCACAAGTAAAATGTTTTTCTTGGAAGTGAGTTGAATGAGGAAACACTCCAACCAGCCCTAGGGGCTCCACATCAAATTGTGCACTCAGACCAGAGCTCGGTGGAGAAATCAGTTGCTGTTCAAGGTTTTCACAATCAGTGGCAACACTAAAAATCATCCCGAGTCTCCTCGGAGGCATATCCAAAAATATCACTGCAGTGGGCGTTTTGGATGTGGACCCCCCATTGCCAACAATGACCCCAAACCTACCCAAGTCCCTGACCTTAGGTCAGGTTTTCACTTTCTTCTCCAGAGTTGCCACTCGATACAGTCCTAGACTGACCGACATCTGAGGTCCACATCCATCATGCTTATGCCTCCCTCCCCTCAGAAGAACAACTGCTTAGAAATATCGATATCGCTGTTGCCTGAATGATCGAGTGTGGCTATCGATATGACTGCTGTGCAACATCGCACTGACTGACGCGGTCGTGTCATCGTTGCGACGCCTTAAGGACCGGCCAGAGTCGCTCCAGATCCGGCGGAGAGACTGGATTGAGGGCGCAGTTGCACAAGGCAGTTGCGAAGGCGCAAACGTGACCGCGTCCTAAAAGTCCCGGGAGCGGAGAGAGAGAAAAAAAAAGGCTCCGAGTGAACAACACCTCAGTCATGCAGAGTCTCGTTAGGCGAATGCAAGCTTTGAATCGTCCCAATTGGAACGTGCTTCAGTGCCTCTTCTCCGTCGATAGCGCTGGTCTCGTCCCACTGGTACAGGGTGTCTCAAGACGAGTGACCAAGAGCATTGCACATTTTGGTCACGTGGGGAGGCAACTGCGGCACATCCATGACGGTGCTGCCTATTTTCATATGACAGCAGTTCTTGCAATTCGTTGAAGCCAAAATTTGAAAAATGGCAGCTATGCAATTTCATCTTATCTACTATGACAGTCAAGGGACGAAGCTGGATCAATAGTTGGACCCCTAACCTATTCAACACTGGGAGAAATAGTTCATGTTTCGGACAATAAGACCTTTTAAGAGTATTCTGGCTATAATGCATGTTGTGGTAAGGGGTGACCACTTTAGGTGCAAATGACTGTTCTCTATTCCATCCATCACTCACAAAGATGCCAAATATTGGCAGAATCTGAGCGGTATCAGAAGTGGTTCAATAACGCTCGATGCTTCTTCTTCACTCATTCTGAAACATCCTGTATTTTCGATAGTATGAAGACTTCAGAGGTTCAAAGAAGAATGATTCTTTTGCTGACGACTCTTTTGCTGCTGGTGATCTTGCCGGACAAGACGGAATCGAACTCTACGCAGTTCGTGGACGAATATGTCAAGGTGCTGTACGAGTACTTGCAAATCCGCGAGCCCCTCGTGATCAGCACTGTTGCCAACAACACCGCCGGCGTCGCCGTCGCCGACTTCCGGCGCGCAAGCCTCGACCGCACGAGCACGTTTAAGCTCCCCCATGCCTCTGCCCTGGACTTCACCAACAGTGTGATCATTCTGGCCGAACGCGTGGGCCTCGAGGCCTACATCAACATGTTCCACGTCAGCAAGAAGTTCTTATTCGCCAGGAGGTTTCCCTCGCTGGTCGTCTACTCCGCCGGGGGGGACTTCGAGAGGCGTGTGCTTCTGGACGGGAGGGACGAGGCGCTCCAGTTGCCTCTAGACAGACGGTTGTTCTTCTTCAACGAGACCTCGTTGACCTTGTCCGAGCACTACTCGGTCAACGGAGTGCAGGTAGATCGAGTTCTCGGCCAAGTTGTTTTCGACGGCCGCACCTACCTGAACGTGACGAGTCCCCACGGCTTCCTAAAGAGGCGGTCCAACCTGTACGGCTGGGTCCTGAGGACGCTGCTGGAAGATCAGTCGCCCTACATCATGTTCGAGGATCACCAGGTGCCCAACGCCACCCTCTGCCACCCAAGGGTACCGGGTCGGTGCGCCATGATCGACGCCGACAACAAGTGTCGCTTCTTCGAGGGCTACCAGTGCAACGTCGTGGAGGACGATACCTACTACAAGATTGGAGAGCGCACCCCCACTAGGGGTCTCTTTCAAGACGTGCTCGAGATCCTCCAGAGAGAATTGAACTTCACGGTGTCGACGCTCAGGCGGGTGGACGGGAACTGGGGATCGGTCAAGGTGATCTTCTTACTAATCAGGCGTTGTTTAGCTACCTAATCTAGTCTACAGTATCAGAACCTAAACACCGTAGTTACAGTAGCCTAGCCTAGCTACAGCGGCCAAAGTTGCAGAACGGCACATACACCGGGATGGTGCGCTCGCTCCTCTTGGGCCACGCCGATCTTTCTGCCAGCAGCGTGACCTTGAGCGCGGAGCGCTTCATGGCAGTCGACTTCCTCTACCCGCTGGGCACAGAGACCTACGCCATCTACATCAGCAACCCTGGTAGGGAGGCGCTCAACTGGGACATCTACCGACAGCCGTTCACCCGAGAACTGTGGATCTTCCTCATTGTGGCGGCGTTGGCGCTGGCGGTCTGCGTGCGCGGCATCAACGCGGTCTACGCCACGCGAGAGAAGAAGCGCGGGTCCACTCCGGCCAGTCTCAAGTTCCTGGGAGACGTGTGGTCAGTGTTCTCCTCGTACTTGGGTGGGCGGCCATCGACGCCTCCTCCGGACACCAGGTGGGGATCGCGTTTCCTCATGCTTTCCATCCTACTGACCGGCAACGTGGTCTTCATGAGCTACCGGGCTGCAGTCACCTCCGACTTGGCTGTGTGGAGCATCAAGTTGCCATTTCACGATCTGATCGGTCTCCTCTCCGTGAGCAACATGGCGTAAGATCCTGACCGAAACGAAATGGCAAATGATAGAAGGAACTTGTTCACTCTCTTTTATGTCAGACTCCGCACGGTTGCTGGAGGGATGATGCAGAGTTACTTCTTTGATGCTGAGCCCGGAACCATCCTCGGGGACATATATGAAGAGAGAATGAAGCCATATGGAAATCCCTTCGAGCCCAACTTTTACGTAGGCCTCACGAACGTGCTCAACACGAATGACCAGGCCTTTATGTACCCCAGGGTAATGAGCAAAGCTACTGTACGTTTTGTCTGTATTTTAACGTTTTGCATGCAATTGCTACGAGCTAAATATTTGCTTTAATGCGCGCTACAACACCTTGCATCGCTGCTTCACCAGCAGTGCATGCATGCATTTAGCACTAAACTGCGTATCTAAATGGGTGAATGCGCACCTAGTTTTATCAAGGTAGAAGCAGTGACACTCTTAAGGGCACCCCTGAAGTCGGTGCAGTCACTCCGGTTAGATTAGGTTAGTGGGGATTACCACAGGTTAGGTTAGCTCGATCAAGTTGGACATGTGGATACTGTACCAATCATCCAATTCGATGTGCAGTTCGTTCATTTTGACCTGCTAAAGAGTCAATGAATAAGATCCTCTTTCCCCCCTGACACTGCTTTGACTGTCATCCATAGCCGGCGGCCAAGGCTCGACTTTATGGCAATACTTGGCCAGACACCCTGGGATGCGTCCTGAACCAAGGCTGATTTTGCTAGTGTTGACATTTGTGGTCAACAAGTCTGACAGGCAGTGAAACTTCACAAACTCTATGTTCACTGAGGATTTTATGAGCTAAGAATTCCTTCACTACGCCAGACCAATTTCTTGATTCCCTCTACGTGCTACATTTGACGCAAGGCTATTTTTAAATACATTCTAGTCGAATGGAATGAAAAAAAAGAACATGTCTTTGGGTCCCCTTTCTCTCCCTTCAAAGTTTTATCTACACTGTACATTACGTGAACATTTTAAATTTGACCACCTTAGTTACTTCTAGATCCTGAACAGGCGCACTGTTGTCAGTTGAAATTGAAAAATGCAGTGTGTGTTGCTCTTCCTTCCAAATCTGAATACCTTGTTAACTTATGTAGTAAAACTTTGTTGCTGGTGAAGGGGGAAAAAGTTTTACTTTTGGAAAACCATTTGGCTACATCTAAGATCTCTGCCAAATGTACATTTGACAAATCTTACATCTTCACCATTTGGTAACAAACCTAAGATGCACTCAGCAAAATTCCGGAAGTTTTCGTTTTTGGTGGTACTGACATACACTCAATATAATAGGCCACACTGTAACAGTAAAAGCAACTTGTGTTGCTTAATGCTTCTGCCCTTCTTCCAGGAGGGTGTCCGCAACTTCCCTGAGTTCCGCTGCGATCTCGTGCCTGCCTGGGTCACCAACTTTCCCGGCCACCTGGCCTATGCCGTCCCCAAAGAGTCGGCCTACAGTGGGGTTCTGTTTCACAAGATACTGGAGTTGTCAGAGAGTGGAGCAATCGACATCATGGGGGCCAGGTGGCACCGTGGAGAGCCACAGTGCACGCCTGCCCGGGTGGCAAGGTATGACGTCAGTATGGCCTATGACCTCACTATGGCCAAGTTTCTTCAGCTAAGGAAGCAATTTCCCCAAGATTATGCAATTTTTGGATCAGATTTCCCCGCTCTGACCGGGCAGGATCCCACCTTGCTCACTTAGGCCAGTTTTAGACTGGGATACAAAGTGGCGAATGATTCCAGGAGACTGTGTTTTGGACACAATCAGCCATCAAATGTTTGCGATCCTAGTACACATTCCCTGGTAGCATCTAAGATTACTGGGGAACAGTTGCCTCAGGAACAAATGGAGAAGGATTGCCACCTTGAGTTTGCCGCATGATAAAATTGACTGGTAAACAAAACAAATGAAGGGGCAAAAAGGGATCAGAGCCCCATTGCTGGAGTAACAGATGAGAAATCTGGTGGAGGTAGGCAGGAGAGTCCACCAGGTCCTCCTCGCCCCCATCTTCATCCACGCTCTTGTTTGCTGCCCCCATACAAAGCCAGACAGAAAGTAAGCTGCATGAAGACAAACTTATCTGACATGAGAGATATACTGTGACTTCCACAGGAGTACTTTCAAAAATGGCATCTCTAGGCTGATCGGCAGCAATAACTTGAGTCTGTGCATGGTCATTACTGACATCATTGTCTGGATTAGAGCTCTGTAGTGATACAAATTAAGTTGGAACTTCCACAAGTGTAATGACAATGCACAAACCAGAGCCAGAGAATCATGTGTAGGGAGTGACCCAAGCTTGAGGAGGAATTGCATCTGGGTGTAGTAGCGCCAGGAAGGAGTGAGATTCACCTCTGCCACAGGATAAGAGGAAGAAAAGGAAGACTGAAAAGGATGAAATAATTGGCAAGTTTTTCTCTTTGACATCTTGCTGCATGAGTTCCTCTTTGCACAGAGGTAAAAGGCTGAACACTCATTAAACCTGAGTCTTCATATATCTCAACCATTACTATAGGTGCTGCAGCCTTGCCTTGATTGTCTGGACAGCATTTTCATAGCATTGGAGAATTGGACCCTGTAGTACATAGCATCTTGAGGTCATGATGCCAGATGTACTCTCAATGACTCTTCTTGCCCTTGACAGCCTGTAGTTAAAGACATGCTGCTTCCCCTCAGCAGATTTGTTTGGGTAGGGCTTCATTAGAATTTCACTTAGCCCAAAAGTGTCATCTCCTTGGATGTGATAATTGACCTTTAGAGGATCATTTGGCAGAATTGCAGGAAGATTGAGCATTCCAGAATCTAGTTCCCTCTTGAGAGAAGACTGCTCAAAAATTCCAGAATCACTGCTGCCTCCTTCCGTGCCAATGTTGACATACATGAACTGATAGTCTGCGTCTGGTAAAACCAGAAGAACAATGGAGAATCCTCCCTCATAGTTCCGGAATACACTGTCAGAATTGCCAGGTGCCTGGATCTGGATGTGTTTCCCATCAATGGCACCTAGCACTTGTGGATAGTTCCACCTGTCCTCAAATCTCTTGGCCTTCTCAAGCCATCCCTGTGCTGTCGCAGGGCACTTGATGTGGTCAATGTGAAGAGAGTTCCACAGGGCATTGCAGACCTCTGGGATGATCAAGCTGATGGTCGAATTTGAGATCCTGAAAATGTCCTCCAGCACCTGAAAGTTACTGCCGCTGGTGAGATACCTGAGTGTCACCATCAGACGAAGTTTGGCAGGAATGTAGCTGTCCTCATTTTGGTGTCCTGCTTCCGAATCTGCGGCTCCCCTCTTTTGAGCAGCACATCAAAAGAGTCAGGGTTGATATGGAAAACATTTTGGAATTTTACCTCGTCACTTTCTTCAACTTTTGTGTAGAGGAGCTCCCATGAACTTGAATTGTTCCTCTTCTGCAGCCACTCCTTGGCTTGAATTCGTCGTCTTCTCTTGTTCTGTCTTTGGCCATCATCTTCATTGTCGTCACATATCTCATTGAGGGCTGCGAGGATGATGAATTCAGCTATATCATCTTCGGAGTCTGACATTCTGAAGGGCACAAGCTGCAAACAAGGCTTTTGTTTTGTTTACTAGTCACAGCTAGTGACATAAAATGATTTTGTGTCACATTCCCCCTGTATTAATGTCTGACAAGGGAATGTTCTCAAGACCACTACATCTGAGACACAGTCTCCTGGAAACATTCGCCACTTTGTATCCCAGTCTAAAACCGACCTTATAGAAGCTCCTCATTTATCACTCAGATAACTGGGATGCAGCACCCAGGTGTGCACAGCGCCACACCTGTTCAGTCCATATTGCCATTGGCATTGAAGAGCAGCATTTTCGCGAGATTTTCTGCTCGGATGACAAAATTTGCCAAAGGGACGGATCGGAACTTTTGAAGCATGCAAAGAAAGGAAAGTCCAATCGGTTCCTTAACAATGGCAAAAGGAACTTTGTTCAACCTCAGTTCCATAAAAGCTTAAGAATATACGTACATATGTGGATGGAATGTCTGGGTCTTCCCAGAGTGTTCCACAGCGCACAAATACGTTGCGTCTCCAAGAAGAGCTATTCCACAAAGATTGCACTACGGTACTGAAAGTACTGCTGGATTCTTTCCTTGAGGGACTTCTTCCCCAGATTACTAGTTACAAGTGTTTTCGTAAACGAGTTATGTGATGTATCGCGACTTTTGGTACCTCTGCATGTGATAGAAGGAGCTGCAAGTCAAAGTTGGTGACCTTCGTGGTCTCCCCAAATAAGTCCTTGCCCGACGATAACAACAGCCTGTCGCAGCTGTCAAACTGGGGCTGCATCACACTGAATCACCCGGACTCAACACTGTCAGATGACCAAGTTTCAGTATCGCAAACTTTGTTTTTACCGTTACTTTAAGTGTCAGCAGTACTTTTGGCGAGTACTTTTTCACCAGAACGCCTCGGTGCAGTTCTGTTACGAGAAAAGCCACTGTAAAGCCGGTAGAAGTACCGCGGTACTTGAACGCTCAAGATCGCTGTCGATGGATCAGTTGCTTAAAACACTGCTCATGGCGGCCTCTTCCTTTCTTCCAGCCTGGGCTTTGAGAAGATGCTGAGCCTGTTCCTTATCATGGGCTTCGGCTTCACGTGCTCCATCGCCGTCTTCTGCTTCGAATCTTTCCTGGGCTGCTTCAGTTCTGTGAAGCCATTGGTGATGAAGTCGGTGGAGCAAGAGCAAGACGACAGCGATGGCTCGTGGATTTGGCACCAGCTGCGGCAGCAACTATGGGATGCCCCGGGCCGGACTCTGGCCAAGAACGAGGCCAAGTCCAGGGGGGAGACGATCCGCGAGTTGGAGAAGCTGCTACGTTGGCTGAAGGAAGAGGAGAGGCGCAAGAATGAATATACAGGGTGGATACCAACGATCACCCGGGCAAGAAACCAGTGATCCTCGTCAAGGCTTATTTATTCACTTGTCTGTATTCACATGTCTGAAGATGAGTAGATTTCGGAACTGAAGGTATATTTATAACCTAAAATCAGCCTCCAAGAGCCAAAACTCCGGTCCAAACAATTCGGAACATTGGGGAAAAAAAAGTGCCATATAAGTTTGAGGAATTTTGTCAAGATTACTGTATTATTTTCCTGCAACGAATGAAAAACGCAATTTTTGTCACGTCATCCGTTCGAAAAATCTTCTGAATCCAGCGATGACTTAAAGGCCAGCGTCCACACACAAGTGAGCATTGACTGAGTTGTCACAAGTAACTTACGTACATAACGTTGTGTTGCTGCACTACTGCTTCCGCAGCTGCGGTGGCAGTCGGTTCAGTGCGTCCAGCAAAAGGTGGACGCAGTCAAGTAGGGCCAGAACGAGTACGACGCCTTGGAGACCATTGACGACAACTGCGTCCATGGCTTTCAAGTCGAACGAATTGAACAAAGGCTGGGAGCAAAAGAAGAAGCTGCCAAGTTTCATGCTTGAGGTCGCCAAGATCCTCCATGGTCTTGACGAGGTTGAGTCTGTCTCTGTCCATTTGCTGGGTAGGAGTCAGTGTTGCCAAATTTGTACGCATGCGTGTCCAGCAGTTTGTTTCGCTCCTCTTTTACCCGGTCCCAAAACCCGAACTGGTGCTGGCCCAATTAGTCTGTAGGTTTTTTGGGAGCCCAAGAATAGGATATCAAGTTATCACCCCCCTGGTTCCACCAGGGGTTCCACATGAGATGTGGCACTCAGACCAGGAATCGGTGCAGAAATCGGACCATAAGTAACCAACAGTGAGGGTATTAACTATAGATGGCAACACTTCAAAGCGTCCAAAGCCTCCTCACAACCGGACATTGTGGACCCAAAAATCACACTACAGTGTACAATTTGACGTGGACCCCCCAGTGGGGGTGAGTGGACATCAGAATTTGAGGCAAAAGCCTTATAGAGAAGGCCTCCCATTTATTGGGTTATGTTGGGTCAATAAAGTTAAGTGACATCTTTACCCACATAGAAACGCAGATGACACTTTGGTGGAGTGAGCTTTGAACCTCCCGCACTTTCCATTGCTCCCGTAAGTCAGAGTCCACGAAATTTCATCCCAAAGCCCTGCACGAATGACAGCGAGAGGACCATTGGACTGACCATGACCCAAGTTGGTCCAGAGACTCATGACCAAACTTGGTCATGCTCTTCAGATGGCTTTTGTAAGGTGTTGCGACAAAATGTAGGGATAACCCAAGGCAACTGAACCATTTCCCCGAAAGTATGGCTCGTTTTTGGATCTTTGTTGACTTCCCATGCGATATCATTGGTCCTGTGCACCTTTGGTCGGTGAAGGACTCCATATTCGGCAAAAAGCTTGAGCTGAAACGACAAGAGGACATGCAACGTTGGGCTATTTGCTCTAGCTTCCATCTGTGCTCACCCACTGCGTACATGAATCACAACTGTATAAGTGTGCATTGGCACTCAGGACTTGTTCGCATAAGTGAGCTTTAGTGTCTCCTCAGCAGGAGTGATATGAAATAGCAAAGTTGCTCTCAATACTTCTACTGTGTCATGCACCACAGCCACATTTATGAATTGCCCCGAGTTAGACATGGCAGAAGGTCAATATTACTCCACTCAGCATTTAAGGCAGAGTTGCCAAATGGGCAACCTACTCAGAAGTCATTCACTAAAGTTCACTTGCTACCATTTCCACATGCTGGAATGGAGCTCTCTACTCTGAAATTTGTGCCACTACATGTCAAGAGCCAAAATCTACTTCACGCTGCAGTTCCACCTTGCAAGACTTGCCAGCTAGAAGTGGGGAAGAACACACTGACAAACGATTGGCCCTGTAAAGTCTCCATGCCATGTCATCTTTACACACTCTGCTCAGACAGACTTGACCAGATGACATGACTGAAGAGAGGTTTATCCATCCAGATGCTGCATTTGTGTACAACACTTGGTCCGAGGTCCTCTACAACTACTACTGTATGTCAGCTGTCACAGCTGAAGACACTTTTGACAAGGTGTATATGCTAACTCTAGCCAGCTTGGCCAACCTTTGGCCAGACTGCCCAGGCGGGCCACAGGACTTGCCAGAAAAGCCTTGGCCAGGTCCCAGGGGACAAGACCAGACTTTGGTGGCCTCTGTCTGTCCTCATCATGGTAATACTGGTTTGGAAAGATGATTTCTTGCGCTTAGTTTACAAGATGCTCCTATCAAAACATCTAAGATTATTCTCAAAACCTTGAAAGCTCACCTGTAAGGTTAGAAAAGAAGCGGGAGGAGGGGGGAGCGAACCCAATGAGCAACTTAGTCACAAGAAGTGAGTAGACACCAAGACTTGTCCTAACTCTATCAAGAACATAAAAGACTTTCATTCACAACAGTCATCGACGTCCAGCATTGTTGTTGTTCTTGCTGTTGCTGGACTTGGTGGCCTCCAGCAGCACCTGCCTGGCCGTGATCTCCACCTCCTTCGGACTCATGACGTAGCGGTAGCCAGTGACGTCGGGCTTCTTCTTCTCCTCGTCTGCCGTCGTCCTGCTCTTCCCGTCCTCTCTAGACATCCACCCTGGCAAGGTCCTTTCCCCAGCACCAGATGAATCCTTCTTATTCTTGGTCTCTTCCTCACTCATTCTAGCCCCAACAATGGAGAAAGCAAAGGTGAATGCCTCCGAGAAGTCCTTGTTGCTCGCCCTCTTCCTCTGGCAGACCTCAGCACAGCCTTTAGTGGTCACTGCTGGAGTTGGACCCCGAGGAGAGGCCAAGGTGAACTCCGAACCTCTGGCCTCCTTCAGCCTCCTGACTGAAGCGTCTGGTGAACGGTCGAGAGGGCAGCAAATTCGAGTATTCAGACGAGGAAGGCGAAGACTTGACTGCTGAAAACACTTGACGTTGCTGCTGCAGCTGCTGCTGCTGCTGCAGCAGCAGCTGGTGTGGCTGCTGCAGCTGCTGCTGTGGCTGCTTTTTAGATCTGGGTCGTGCTAGTTGCTGTTGTTGGTGGTGCTGCTGCTGCTGTCGACTGGAACTCGGTCGAGCTATTTGGGCGCCCAAAGGTTGTGCATAAAGCTCGTCGGAATCTGGAGAGAGAGGTGTGGAAGAAGAATCACATTATGTGCATAGAATGTACAGAGTGTCTCAGCTCAATTGCACGTTCCTTTTCGCACTCATACAGGGTGGGCGTAAAACAGGTGCGTCGCGATGTCCGCGGGCTGGGCATTACTGAGCTTTGAGCACAAACACGCATCTCACTTGTTGTGCAATACAGTCGAACTTCGATTTAGAAAACTCCGCCATTTCCGAATTTTTCCCTGATACTAAAACACACATCTGTTAGAGTAAAGATCCCCAAAGAGTAAACTAGAGGCTGCTGACGGAAAACTGTTCCATGTTGAAGTTCGACTGCACTTTATACTTTGACAAGTGATGAGTTACACTAATGTATTTACTCAATTTTATTTCAGGTTGGATCCCCTGTGAGCAAAGTGTAGAAGCAAGTGAAGCAAAGGTTTTCACTTTCTGAAATATTTCTGCACCAGAAGCCCTGTCTGTGCCTGCCCACAGACAGGGCTTCTGGTGAGCCCTGTGGGGGATGAGTGCCACGACCACGTTGTTCACGCTGCCGCCGTACAAGTTCCTGGCAATGTTGTAGGCGTCGCAAGTCGCTGGCAAGTGTTGAATAGTCTACATTAGGTTCAAGAACGTGACTGAACTGAGACACCCTGTACGCCGTTGGCAGCGTTTGTGCCCCACGTGACGGCCAAATAGGCCTACCGATCAACCGAGTCGCAACTTGATTGATGCTCATTTGTTCCATCGTCCTCATTCATTGTTATACAAAGTGTTTAACACTTTAAAAACATGCTTAGCATGATTGAATCTGTGGTTTTGGCTCCTGTTGTTATTAAAGCCAAGTTCTGAATCATCCAAGTCTGTTGTGTATTGGACAGAATGTTATTAAAACGAGCTCGAATGTGCCACCAATTTGCCCACCCCTAGTAAGTTAATTCACTATTGCTAGTTACCCATGTCTGAGTAAGCTGCTTCTTCGTCCTCCTCGCCGGCGTCGTCCTCCTCCTCGGGAATGGGCGACCCATCTTCGTCTCTCTGAATTGATCCACGACGCTGACGCTGTTGCTGTTGGTGCTGTTCCAGCTGTCGGCGAAGTGATTGGATCTGCTCGCTCAGGGTCCAGAGCTGGCACAGCAGGCTGACGTCGGTCTGACGCAGACTCACCTGGAAGAAGCCAGGACAACGAGATCAACTCCGGGGAGGCCCAACTGGGGGCCAACTTGTGGAGTGGAAAAATCTGCATTATTGAAGAGGTGGAGAAGATGACTTTCTGGACTATGAGGAAAGTTCATCTCACTCGGTCGTGCACGCTCCAGTCCTGTTTTTCCGGGCTTCTGTCCCCAAATCTGCTCAGTCCAGTCAGTTCTTGGCGACGCTTTGGTGCCCTCGGTTCAGTCGTGCCAAAAGTTTTTCCCCCGGGGCCCGCCAAACGCGTGCGGCGGCCTCGCCAACGAGCCCGAGAGCAGCGTGTACTTTCAGCCTCGAGCACTGAGGTCGCCTTGACAGGGAGGGAGATCAAGATGTCGGAGATCAAGATCTCCCCCCCCTTTTCTGCTCCGGATCACCGATCCCCCGGACAACTGAGCAGATCCCAGTTCTTCACTGGGAGGGGGGGGGGGAAACACACACACACACCTCAGGCAGTTCTCATGTGGCAACTCTGGGGGAAATTATTCCCACTCCGGCTGAGAACTGGGAATTTGGCTGAAACTTTTCTGATCCCCCCTAGTTCTCCTGGAGTATGGGAATGAGTAATTAAGTGGCATGCAGGTAAAATGGCTCCAAATTCTGAGATCAAAACCTCTTCTGCCAGATCCCCTGTTCAGCGTTGCCACATTGCGACCAAGGCGAGGCTTCCCTGACTTTTGGCACCACTGAAGCAGCCTCGCCAACAAAATGACTCAGCTTCTCATACTTTCTCTATACAGCACGACCACATAAAGGGACGCATCCGTAGGTCCGCAGGATGGTCAGCAGTTATTTTCTTCTTCTTTGTAGCAGCTCTTGGTCGAGAATGATCGGTAGAGCTAAAGTGGCTCCGTATAGTTGGCCTTTTCTTTCTTTTCGTACCACCCAGGAAATAAAGTTCGATATATGAGGCCATGGAGGTTACATATCTCCCTGGAGGGCCATAATACATGAGTACGGCCGATACCGACGCCAGGCTGAAAGCACCAGTTTTTATTGGGTATTCATCCAAACAGCCCAACAGTTGTCGATAATGCCTGCCTACTGCTGGTCACTACTGGCCGCGGAGATGATTCAAGATCCCTGGTTGGAGCGCCCCAAGGTCAGCGACTGCACGTTCGTCATCACCCGGGCCAGCGTCGTCATGGGACGCGCTGAGGCTCCGCACTTGGGCACCCTGTACGCGCTCCTTGGACGGCTAACAACTTGTTGAGCGTGAGTCCCTAGAAAAACTTTGTCTGCTTCTTCAGCAACTTTGCATAGCCCTAAATGATTCATTAGGAGCACTCTTTGTTACAGGCTCATTTGGAGGACGTCCTGACTTTGAAACAAAAGTGTGGATGACGTTATGTAAAAACTTTAAAGTGACATTCTAAAACTTTAGTACAGAAGTCACAGACGTGGTCTATTAACCACGACATTTGGCAGGAAAAATAACAAATTTCTTAACAGTCATATAGTCTATAGTCAAATAACTTAACAGATATTGAATATGCGCCTTCACGTTTATTTTGAACGGTGCAGCCTCAATTTCGGTCGAGGCTGAAGAGATCTTCTTCAGCTGCAATTTGCTGATCTTTTTTCCCAACAGAGTTGCTCTCCAGTCTGATCTTGGTGCAGTCTGACTTGTTGCTCGTACTCAGATCCAGTGTTCATATTGGGACAAAAGGCCTCAAAGTGGAGAATTCTGGGGAAAATCTGAATAACTTGACGTGAAAACAAGAGCTAAATAACCTCCCCCCCCCCCCAAAGAAAAAAAAATACTTGGAAGTTTTTGGCTCCTGCACGAGAAGAAAATTTTTGCTTTGTGAAGTGGATTTGAGAAGAAACTAATGTTGTATATTTTTTTTGGCGCCAACAACACCTGAGCTTCACAGGTAAAAACAAAGTTGTGTTCTCAATTTCGATACTGCGAAATCTGTGCTCAGTTCAAAGTGATTCAGAGAAGTGGGACTTTTCCAATCTGGATGCGTTTGTGTTGTTATCACTCATCTACATCATGCGAGTTCGCAGAATTTGAAAAATTAAACTGGTGGAAAGTTATGCATAGTTCATTAAGAGTGAACGAACACTCGGTGACAAAAGTTGTTCAAGCATTATGATCTATGAGTGCTTCCAAGTTGGTGTTCACCGTCGCGTTCTTCTCCGCCCGCCTCCAAGAGGACGCCCTGGCGCCAGACGTCTGCTGGGTGGCCCATGTGTGCGTGGCTGATGAACATGGACGAGCGCATCCTGACTCTCATAATTCAAAGCTTCCTCCTTTGTCAACACTTGGATTGCTGCAGTTTCCGCACGACCGAGAGTTGATGCAGACAAATGGTTCTTGACGAGGCCGCCGAGCTTAGGGAGGCTCAGCTCGTACCCGGCCCCCGAGTCCACGGTGCTGTCACCACCTGGACCGGGTGGCTCAGGACGCACGTGGAGGGGACGCCTCTCGCACACCAGTGGCGCTGCGTCTCGAGCCACCCTGTACAGCAGCAATAGATCTATGATCCTGGCATTAAGCTTGGTGAGGCAGAAAAAGGACTTGCTTCGATTGCAATGCAACAACAGCAGGTCTGGCAGTGCATGCAGATGTGCCACCGACACAAAACGTGGACTACGACACCAAGATTTACATCGGCAGCAAGTGGAGACCTTCGCAGGAAGTTTGGCTCTCAGACATAACTTTTCTTTTATAGTGCTTTTGGGAAGAGTGGCAGAAGCTGAGCTGGGAGGGTTGCCAGATTCCTGTTAACAGCACGAGCAGGCGTGAAAAGTCAGGGGCAGCAGAATGAGTGAAAGGAAATCAGGCAAAGTTGCACAGCAAAGCATAGAGAGAAAAAACTTGCATTTCTATTCTGCAACCAAAATTGTGGTCAATGCTTCTTTTGTACTCCATGCAAATACTTTTGCCAGAAGAGACTTTTTTTTTGCAATGGCTGAGGACCAAAATGTTGTTTCGTCACTGGTTGCTCGAGCCACCGCATCAGGGCCAGCACCTCTCACTCCAGACATCCCACATTATGAGTCATAATCACGTAATCAGTCATTATCAATATGTGACATTATCAGGCCTGACCTGGACATCTCAGCTCTTTGAGAAAGTTGCACAAAAACAGACTTGATCAGTTGATGGAGGTAGCAACGACTGGGAACAGGTATGATGTCAAGTGCGTAATATCCAGAGTCCTGCACTTGATGTCAGATTTTTCTCTTTAACGACTTGTCTTATTTACTATGAGTCTGCACGCACATTGTGTTCTCCAAAACTAGGAAACACACCTTATTTTTGCTGAAATCGACAAATACAATATATTTCCTGGTTTGAGCGTGAAGCTGTGTCATATTTCCCAGTTTCGTGCGCTGCTCTCTACAGAGCTGCACTGTGCCGCTCCCTCCTGCTACGTCTGAGAGACTGTTGAGAGAAAAAAATCTGGCATCGAATTACCAAATTGTATCTCTGTACGGAGGCCCAACTGTCCTCGTGTGGGTTTGATGTGTCCTCAGCCTCGTGCTGTCCTCGCCCCCCCCTCCCCCCTGTCTCTCGGGCAATATAAGGCCTCGTCGACCGGTCAAACCTCGGGAAATAAAGTCCTCCTTGGCATGCAATACATAGGTATGATTAAAGAACTCAGTGTGAACTGTTCATGCGATCATTAAGATTTTCGTCACGCAACCTTCCCAAGCCGTTCAAGTACTGCCCTAGTCCTGGTCCTGAATCTCGGAAGGTCAAGTGACGAGTCCAAAATGACATTTCAAAGTCTCAGCGTATTGGCCAAGCACTGCAAAGTATCTACCACTGCTTCAGCCTTGTCTTCAAGTGCAACGTAGCAATGAATGTCGACGTGGTCCCATTTTTGCTCCCTGTCACGAGCAGGTCCTTTTTTTGCGTGCAATCTGGACCTTGGGAGGCGACAAAATTAGCTTTCCAACATCGCTTGATTATGCTGTCAGTGAAGCCGCGCACATTTTCCATAGGACGCTAATTCTTGCGCACGCACTCAGTGCAGGTGTATTGTAGAAATGTACGTTATTTCACGGTTGACTTTGATGTGTGTCTGTGTCCAGAGCCATGACACAGGGGGGTCACTGAGCAGCAGGTGCTGCAATCCATGAAAGGCTTTGGATGACAAGTGTTGTTTTTCACACAGACTTCATTCGTGCAGCTGAGGGAATCAAATTCGGACAAAGCAATATTCGGCTTGGTCTTGAAATGGCCTTTGATCATTGTGGAAAATCCTCCGGAATCAAATGCTCAGCACTGTGATCTGATTTCACGCCTTCCATGCTGTGATTGTGGTAAGAACACTTGTTTTTCAACCAAGTTGCAGACTAAGTACTTGGTAGAGGTGGAACAAGCTTGAGGCTGAGCTCGAAAAAAGCTTGTGAGTCAGGCGATATTGGTGGCTCAAAGCTGCCAGAGGATGAGGAAAAGGCTCGGAAAAAAAAACACCCCCATGCTTGGCTCAGCACGGCTCAGGCAGGTTCTTGAGTGAAAAAAAAATAAATGTGGGGCAGTCTACTTCATCTGGCCGGGCCGGCCACAGACTTGAAAACATAGATAGCCTGACCCTTGGCCTGGCAGAGCCATCTATTGGATCCCTGACCAGCAGCAGCTGGCTGGCAACCCTTCCTTCCTTTGTTCCACATCTTGGCCGGGATTGGTAGAGAAAAGCAATCATTGGTTATTGAAAATGGAATATCCTATTTCACTCACATATGATAACTCGGACTCCGACGTCACTACTCAAGCTGTCATTCTGCCTGCCAGCTGCTGGTCAGGGATCCAACAGATGGCTCTAGAGGCCAGGCTGGGGTGGTGATGGTGTCTGACGACACTTCTAAATCTGTTGTCCAGCACACACACACACACACACACACACACACACGCATGCACACACACGCACACACACACGACCAAGTAGGCTGCCTGGCTCAGCAGCCACTCCAGTTGGACTGGATGCAAGTGTTTACTTTAGTAGACATTTTGAGGCCCATTTAAGGCTTGGTTGACTCCAAAAATTGCCCCCAAACTTGGCTCCACTCGAGGCTCGAAGTTTGACCTCGCCAAAGGCTTCATCTTGTGCTCGAGGTTTTAGCACCTCGGCCTCCAGTACTCGTTGAGACCTTTAAAATGCAGTTAACACCAATGCACTTCATTCATTGTTGTAACTCTTTCAGGGCCCACTGCTGAACGTTCTATCCACCCAGGGTAGAGGAGCTGTGTTTATAGCGCAATAAATTGGGGATCTGGCAAGGATCATGGTGCGGAGGAGAGCCTCAGACACCATTGGTGTCTTATCTTTACTTATTTATTTTGCACACTAGTGCCGGAAGAGTCCAGCCGGCGCAACCGTTCAGCTCGTGCCTGCGCAACCTCGGTGGACGAAGACGCATGCATGAAGGAATTCCTCTTCATGCAAAGTGTTGAGAGTGGAGATCTCTCACAAAATTCCCCCATCTTGTTGAATCCCTTTTTAAGCCACACACGCACGCACGCACGCGCGTGCACACGCACAAAAGAGTGCCCACTGCCTTAGAAGACTTTGGCATCAGCCTTGGAAAAAAGGTCCTTGATTGGATTGGCAAAGAATAGCGGACTCAAAATTTTTTTTTGAAGAGGTCTCTTTCTGCTGGTATCACTAGACCATCTAAAAGTTTTCCTCCCATGACCCCTCGCCCTAGCTACAAATGTACACTACGAAGTATGAAAAAAAGTTGGGATGGAGTCATTTCTGCTCTGTTGTGCGTGCGTGTGATTGCCGTCTGTGCACGCAGAGGCGTGCCAGGCCGCGTTGATCAGCACCACGCAGGACGTGGGCCACGTCTGATCGTCGGTGAAGACCGTATCTGCGCTGAACGGTGCGACGTCAGCCATTTGCTCTTGTCAGGGCGGTTTTTCCGGCAGAAACTTTTGCCAGGTGAGCACAAGTAAGTTGAAAAAGTTAATCAATTCTGACAGCGACACAAGACAATGAACAAGTCCCAAGTTCTTGACACTAGAAAGCCCAGGACTGCAGCAGCAAACTGGAAGTCCCCTCGTGCGCGTCAGTCACCAGGGAGGAGCTCGGGAGTCCTCAGAACATACTTTACCCTTAAGCAGCCATGATGCTGGAACAGAGCCAAGAGTACAGAGTGGTGACAGATCTACCGCAGTCTTCCCTGGAGTGCCCGTCAAAGTTGCGCACACTTGTTCACTATTACTCGGTGGTGCGCAACTCAGTTTGCCTGTGCAACGAGACAGACTCCACCAAATGACTTTCTAAAGCTTCAGCTGGACTCAGTGGCGTGAGACGTGGCGTCCACTGTCAGATTGCACTCATTGCAGAGCTAGGCAATCAAGTGGGCCCAGACAAACGGGCCCATTTGCGTTGCCTGGACCCGACAACTCAGTCGTCGTGATCCTCGTGGATGAGGTCCCCCAAGTGTGGCCTGATTTATGCTATGACCCACAAGTGTCTCGACCAAGTCTTTGAAGGCACGGTCAATCTCCACGCACATGAGCCCCATCCACTTCTGGCTGATGAAGCTGGCACCATCAGGCAATGAATTCAATCGTTAAGGTAACAAACAGCACTGCTGACGCACACTGTACGCAGGAGTCTGCTCTGCCTCGGTCCGTGGAGAGAAGACGTCATCCAGACAGACCCTTTTGCCCTTTGCCACCCTGTAAATGGAACCACAAAAGCCACATCTGCATTCCTCACGTGAATGCAACAAGGTTGTTCTTTTTCTTCTTCTTCTTCTTTTAGCGAATTCTGTACTGTCCTTAATATAGCTGAAAGAGACGAAACCTCACAGGTTTGGGCTCCGAAATTAAGTTACACCCCAAGTTTCTCCCACAACTACGTAGATTCTACTTGGGGAAAGCCCCAACCGAGAGTGTGCCCATAGAGGTGAAATCCGAATTCGCCGGAATTCGGAGTTTTGCAGGCTCAAAATGTCGGAAAAAAGTCTCCTTCTCTAAGAAATGACGTCTAAACCGTGAAGGACGCTTTTTTGGCTCTTAATCTTCCATTTTATGCGGTTCATAGAACAAAGTTAGATTAGATGGAGCAATTAGCTTTAGTGCTTTTGGCCCTTTCAGCCTTTTTTTGCCTGGGCGAGCAGTTAACCCTTTTTTGGCAGTGCACCTGCCAGCTCACAAACATGCGAAATTTCTTTATCCTCATAATTTCGCAGCCTTTGGCATGTCCTTGTGAAGGTCAGACTTTTTTTCAGACGTGACGAGCGAGTGTCAGGAGATGCAAATCTGGGAATTAGGGCTGTGCATGAACCAAAACTTTCTTTGAGTCATCCTCCGAAAAAGGAGCTTGTTTGGGCCCGTAGCCCAAATCGGACAGCTGCAAAATCCCATGTGGGATTTGGGCAAACTGTCCATGGAGTTCGGATATCAGCACATCCCTAACCCCAACCCGGACGAAAGACGGTGTCTCACAGTACAACTTCCTCTGTCTGTGCTGCACTGCTTTTTCCACTCATCAAGATGCTGCTCGAGTTTGCGTTAGACAACAAAATAACTTTTGTTTTGTTGTGTGCGGGTTGCGCATCAACATACACGAGTGAGCAGGAATCAGAGAGAAGAAAGGCGGATATAATCGGAAATTGGGATTCGCGGATAGTCGCAATTTCTTCTGCCCAGCCGAACTTGTATTAAGGCAGCTCGGTCGGGGTCAGGCGGGTCAGCTGCTATTGACAGCTCCCGATAGCCCGGACCTTGTGGTTGACTTCCAACGAGGCCGCATGACCTCCACGAGAGCAATGCCAACGCCTTCTGACGAGGCCGCGCTCAAGAGGCTGTCATTCAATCAGTTCTCCCGACAGTGATCCCGAGGTGGATCAGTGATTGCGGTGCTGGGATCACGCAGTGATTGCGGGAATGAAACGTGAATCAAGCGCGATCAGATGTGGCAGGAGAAGAAGAGGAATGAAGGCAAAAAGAAGGGTTTTGCTTTTTTCGCCTCGAATGAGCACCTATTCCGGAACTTGAAGGAGAAGAACTTTAAAATGGATTAAACTTTTCCCTAAGTCGGTTGAAAAATACTGGAGAAAAAACAGCAAAAAAAGTGGTGCCACCAGCGCTCCGACGGCCTCACCTCTGCCGACCGCCAGAGGTCCGCAGTCACGCTCGCTTTGGTCCCCCGCCAGCAGCTTCTACGGACCGACACTTGTCTCGGTCAGGCAGAAGGAGAACTGCTTTAACTCCGTTGCAATGGGAAAGACTCATCGTGAAAACAAAGACAACGTTCTAAGAGGCTCCTGCTGCTGCAGACGGAGTCAGCGTTGCTCTCCTTTGCGCCGTTCCCGAGCGAGGCAATGACCGCGGACGAGGAGAAGTTCAGCAGGCTCTCGGACCAGGCGCAGGGGACAAAATCCAGGGGGAAATTGTAACCCACTGCAGAGGTTCGATAATACAGAATGAGACCTTGAATGTACACAATGCGGAGCTGCGCCCACGCACACACATTGTGTGCACGTTGTACACTCACCATTTCTTGGCGCAGAAGAGCCAAATTCGAGTCCAAGGGCGTTTCCGACGACGACTGCGCCCGCCTCCTCAGCTGCGGCTGCGGGATCCGCATGAGCGAGGCTGGTGGAGGAGGCTGCGGCTGCGGCTGCGCCGGAGGCGGCACCAACAAGGAAGACGACCTCATCAGGATGTCGTCGCCCAGGGAGGAGATGAGTTGCAACTGCTGCTGCTGCGCCAGCTGACGCCGCGCGATGGCGGCCGACAGATCTCGCTCGCGTTGTTGCAGTTGCCGCCGGTGCTGCTTGTGCTGGGCCTCCAGCGACACCGTGGTCGACGGAGACCCCGAGCGGCAGCTAGAGATACTCGACGACGCCGATGGCGATGGCGAAGGCGAAGAAGAGCTTGTGGCGGGCGCAGACGACGAGGACGACGAAGCCACTGCCGTTCCAACTACCGCCACGTGCTGCTTGCCTTGAGCTGGAGGATACACGTGGAGCTGCATTGGATCTTGCTGAGGAAGTCCTCCTCCAGATGCTGGTCCCAACTGCTGCTTGGCTCTGGCGCCGCCAGAGGCTCCAGCCAGTGATGAGGATGAAGAAGACAAGATGGAACTGGTCTTGTCCGAATTCGTCGGCGATCCTCCAGATCCCGCCCTCCTGGGTTGTCGTTGTGGCTCCTCATGAGGATCTTGGGCCGACGGATCTGTGGCGGATCTCAGAGACACGCCGGCGACCTCCCTGGCCGTGTTGGTGATGTCGCGGTTGAAGCTGAGCAGGCCGCTAAGGCTCTTGGGCAACGGGGGCAGGCCCTGGATGGCCGCAGCCATCAGACTCATGGTCCGAGAAGATGGAACCGTTGCCCTTGTCCAAACTTGGTCACAGCCCTGGAGAAAAAGAAAAGAAAAAGGGTTTTACTACATACGGTGAAACACAGATGTTGTAAAGGAAAAAACTCTGATTTGGGCAATTTTTCTTGGACGACTCATCTTTCACTTCATCACAGACAGCTCTGACTTTCTGGCAGTCAACATTTTTTTTGTTCTTCAAGTGCATTTTTTTCCCTTGGTCGCAGAAAAGGTCATGAGCGGCAGCAACATCAGCTCGAAGTACAAGTTGCTCCTGTTTCCTCCTCCCCCAAATTTAGTCAAATGTG
>JAAUXU010107767.1_pt1 | contig 22362 bp, 24 predicted proteins | sample 7278151 | NCBI WGS metagenome assembly JAAUXU01 (sample SAMN14350113, study PRJNA611818) | marine sediment metagenome | isolation source: surface marine sediment (1.8m) | place: French Polynesia: Moorea | collected 2018-08 | reverse complement strand
CGACGACGACCACGACGACGACCACGACGACGACCACGACGACGACCACGACGACGACCACGACGACGACCACGACGACGACCACGACGACGACCACGATCACAACGACCATAATGGCCACGACGACTACGGCCACGACGACGACCACGATGACGACCACGGTGACGACCACAGCGACGACCACGACGACCACGACGACGACAACGACCACAATGACCACGACCATGACAACCACCGCGGCGGGACCGTCAGAAATTGATTGCTCTGAAATGAGTAACGCTACTACGGTGATCCTGGAAAGTTCCTCCAAGGCCTACTCGATGACAGAGTCCATGTACACGCATTCCCGCTCCTACAACCATTGCGCGAAGAAAGGAGGGCGATTAGCGATCGTCAGCAACCAGGAAGAGGCGGACGCGGTCATGCAAATCACAGGTACGAAAAGGGCTTGACAATGTTTACGGTGGGGCTTGACTTACAATACTCACCATAAGTAGCGCATATATGTAATAATGTACGTAATAATAATTTTTGCATCAAGTCTGATGCAAACCATCTGGGAGTGGAACTTTGAGCAAAAAAATTGGTCGCAATCCAGAACCTGACAGCAGAAACAAAAGCAAGGACAACACTGAATGGGCCATTGGTGCTAAAATACACTACACAATGGCCAAGCCTCTCAAAGATGAGATGAAAAAAGGCCATAGTGACCCTCCACATGATCATACACACTAGCAAGGGGCTGAATATGTCTGCAGACACTGTTTAGAAGTTGCTTGGGTGTGAGAAGGAGTTTTGCTACCTGGTCCATATTAAGGCTTTCCCCATGCCATCCCTTGACCTTGATCCAGAAGCTGCAGGAGACTTGGGCGGAGAGCATTACAGCTGATGACGTTAAAAAATCATAAAAAGCATGATCAAGATACTGTGGCCGTCAGTGACGCAGGTAGTGGCCACACTGGTGGCCTTGACAACCACGCAAGTACTGATCATGACTCAGACTAGTTCATGCCAACCTTTAGGCTCTGGGTGCTTCATGAGTGCTTCAGTCACTCTGCAATTACTTGCCATTCTGCAGTAAAAAAAGATTCTCCTGATTCTAGCTGAGTATGCGTTACTTTTGGTCAGTTCTGTACATGGTGCGTTTCTTTTAACCCCGGTCAGCTGCTACTTCAGATCTCAAATATATTTAACATGACACATTCGATTGATACCTTCTTATGTAAGAGTACTTACAAAAGGGTGGGAATTTTGGGGGTACATCTCGGCACAAAGCGGTTCAGTTTGAAAGTACTCATTGTATCTGTCAATCCCTCTGGCATCAAACTGACCAACTTGGCATCCAAAAGGCTATCTTGGCATCAACTTAGTACCAGAAGCACCATGAGCTCAAAGTTTGCAGGTCGCGAGATCCGCCAAAGAGAAATGCAAAAGTGGACCAAGATCACGACAACCTTAGTGGACTTTAAAGCTCATGTAGCTGGGCACAACTCTCTTTGGTAGGTCTCTATCCCACAGTTGGCATCATGCTATTCATAAGGACTTTAGGTGCTACCTGCACCTGTTCCTCAAGAGTGCAATCTGCAACCACTCATTGGCAATGCCTGAATAGTTCATGCTGCACTTTCCCACTGGCAGCCAAGCAGTTTGCCCTGAAGAAAAAGAAGCATTCTGGCATTCTGGCATTGTGCCTTGCTCTTCCAGCACTTGTCCATCAGTGACATACAATTTTGCAGTTTCGTCTTAGAACTGAACAAGAGTGCAGTGAGCCAACTGTACGTACATAGCCAGTGAGCCAAATTGATGCTGATTAAGATGCCAACTGTGCCAAAAAGTGTTAAATGAGCCACTTTGCCACCCACTGTAGTCCAGAAAAAAACCCCGGTAAATATTTTCCCCCTATGATATACACGACTGTAACAGTCGTATGACCATTTGCTTGCCTCACAGACAGCTATGGTGACGCTTACGTGGCGGCGAAGAAGGCTTGCTCCGACTGGTTTTGCTCAGACATGACGTGGGGGGCCACCGACGACTGGATGGTGGACGTGAGCCTCTTCAACGGAACCTACATCCCGAACAATGATACTTGCATCATACTGACCTCCTATGGCTACCTAATGACCTTCCCTTGCCAGATAAGGAATCATGCGTTGTGCGAATTCACATGTCTGTGAGCCGCAAAAAAAGAGTTCGTTCAGTAGAAGCAGTGCAAATTTTTTACTGGTGCAAAACAGGACAAATCACGACAGCGCAAACATTTGGTATTCTCTACAACGGGTTTGCTGGGTCCTTCTTGACGAATCCCAACTCCTGCAGCGCCACCCACGCGGCGTTCGTCTTGGCGTCCTTCTTGCTGTCCACGGCCACCGCGGGCATGAAAGTGTGTCCATTCACCACAGCCTTGAAGATGTATCTCCTATCCATGGGCGGTCCGCACTCGAACGCCGGACCCATGTTCGGCGGCGCCCAGTCCAGCCTGGTACAGAGCTCGTGCAGGGCGGACGTGGGGTGCAGCGAGGACAAGTGGGTGAGGAAGCGCTTGTCCAAGCACTGAACTTTGCAATTCTCGCGGATGTACAGACGCCGAATTCGCAATTCCTCGTCCTCTGCCGAGAGAAAAGAACAAGTGTTTTGCCTGGTCCAGCTTTGAGGGGATCAGTGAGATGTTACAAACCTTCCGTCTTTTCTCCTCAGCCTCAGGCTGCTCAGTTTTTACTCAGACACCCCAAAAACATCCGCCCAAATTTTGGGTGGCTGAGTAAAAACTGTTTGAGCCTTAGCAGCAGAAGACTTGCAAATACACTCGTTTAGACGTATTGGTAAAGTTTTTCTCCAAGTATGTTGTTGGCAATTAAGCCTTTAATGCTAGCTTAATTACGAAACTGGATAAATATAAAAAATATAGCTTTACCTAATAAACCAGAAGGGATTTTTTTATCAACTTTTGCGCTCATGTTTCAGCAATTCGCAAGCCTTAATCAAGAAGCCCGATTCTCAGCCATCAATGAACTGTGTTAATCACATGTGACTTTTTGCAGTGGACCAAGAAAGACCTGAGTGCAATCTTCCACCCCCCATCTCCCACCCCAACCCCAGAGCCCCATCCCGCAACAATAACAGCCTCTCTGGGCTGAGAATCAAGCTTTGATGCAAAATGTGCCTCATAGAACTCACTCTCTGCAGCTTTTCTGGCCTTGGCCTCTTCTTCCTCGGCCTTCTTCTTTGCCTCTTCTCTGACTTTTTTGGCCTTGGCCTCTTCCTCCTCGGCCCTCTTCTTGGCCTCTTCTCTGATCTTTTTCTCATCCTCTCTTCTCCTGCTTTCTCTGATGGAGGGTCCACTTGAGTGGTGTCTCTTCCTCCTAGGGACGAACAAGGAGTCCAAGACAAGGAAACCGACAAGATCTACTACAGATCACTATTTGAGTGTTGGCCAGCAAAGCAATAAGAGCAGAAATTAGGTCTCCCTGCAGCTACAGTAGAAGGTAGAACGTTATAAAGCTCAATAAAATTCATCCTGTACATTGCTCTGCTTCGATCTCTGTCTGAGCAGGCCAAATCGTCACCTACTGCAAGGCTCTCATATTAGTCTGAGGGTCTCACCGAGTTTTGTCTTCATCCTCCCTCGATCTGGAAGCTCTGTAGTCGATTTCACCCTCTTCTCTGCTACTTCTCCTCCTCACGCTTCAAGTAAAAACAAAATACAAAGCTTGAGTTGGCTCAAAAATAGTTTAACTACCGAAAATAATAATAGTCATAGCACAGGCTGTTGGCCAACTCAAGCTTGGCATGTATTTTTTTGTCTGACCGAGCAGTCCCTTCTCTCGCTCTGTAGTGGTGCTCGTCCTCTCTGCCATTACGCCTTCTGCTCCTTCTGTCCTCGTCCACGTAGTCGTGATGTCTGACCGAGAACTGTGCCTCCTCACGACGAATTTTGGGGGGAGGAGCACTCATGGTGGATCTGGAAAGGAAAAGAAGAGATGTATCTTTTGGTTACTGGCTTAACGCATTACAGTGTATGTACAGGACATAGTGATAAATAAAACGAACGACTGACACAAGATTTATTACATAAGGTTTTTCTACACTGGCATAGGTTCAATTCCCAATGTCAAGTTTTTTCTTGAGGCTTTCTAAGTCTCTTCTGTCGATGTTTTCTAGCAAGTCCCTCCTGCCCATGAGGGAAAGGGACAGCCTCAGGGAGGCCCAGATGCTCTCGGACATGGGGGGTTCTGACATGCCCGGAGAGTCCCTCGGGCCGCGCCCGGCGGCTTGGAACGACAACGCCGACAGGAAGTGCTCGGCCGCCTCCTCATACGCCTGGAAAAACGTCGTTTCGCATTACTATATGTTACGTGCAGGGGGCGTGAGCAAGGAGAGCAATGGACTATCCGACTTGAAGTGAATAAATAGGGTTTTAATCTACTCCAGTGAAAAGTAAGGGCGGAGGAAAAAAGTACTCGTGGACTTTACCTTGAGATTGATGCAGCAAATACCCAGGTTGTATCTGCACCTGATGAAGCCAGGGGAGACTTGGAGTGCCTTATGGTAGGCACTGACAGCCTCCTCGGACCTGTTCCCATTGGCCAACGTCGCTCCGAGGCGGTTCCACAAGTTGGCGTCGTCAGGCCGGACTTGGACGGCAGCCCTGAAAGAAAGCATTTGGACGTTGTTGACGCTACTCCGTCGAATCCAGGAGAGGCTAGTCGCGGCCATTCCAACTTCAACGTCCCAAACCCCCTTGGGTCTGACCGGTCGTATTATCCCCAGTGAATTAGAACGTGGTAGTGCCGTACTGGAACGTCCGAAACTCGCCTGAAGCAGTCGGAGGCCTTGGAGTACTCCTCACTCAGGCTGAAGAGGATCCCGAGTCCACACTGGACGTCGGGGTCCACGGTGGTCGAGGAGTTTGTGGCCGCTCTGAGAAACGCGTCCGTGGTCGACTTGTGAAGCTCCGGACTCATGAAGGAAGAGGACTCGACAGGGGGACGGAGATCAGCGAACAAAGGCGAGTGATCAGGATGATGACGCAGCCACTCTGGAAGAACGTAATAAGAAACGTAAGTTCAGGTGATGGTCTTACAGACAAAGTCAGGCATAGTCTTTAAAGTCACGTTCCTTGTCGTTTTAATCATTTCTGCCTCTCGGCAAAGAGCACCTTTAGTCATAGACACTTTGGACGAAACATTGCCTCCGTCGGACTCACCCTGTAGAGTGTAGCACGCCTGGGCCTGGTGGGCCTCGTTCGTGTACGAGACTGCGAGCGCCAGTCGATCGGACAGGTTGGTGGGCTGCAGCTCGAGCGCCTTCCTGAGGGCCGCGATAGCCGCCGGGTCCTGCTCGTTCTTGGCCTGCGTCTGACCGAGAAGTGACCAAGCCTCTGCTGAAGAGGAGAAGTCGGACTTCTGCACAGCGGCCTCGAACAGCAGCACCGCGCTAGGGATATCACCTGAGGGGGATCAACTTTCAACTGAATGTGGGAGAGTTGTCGATCCAAACCTTTTTTGCTCTTTTTTCTTCTAGTCTTTGTACAGATCTCGCAGTCCTTGTGCACGCGTCAAGTTCTTACCTTTGGCAAGCATCTTCTTTCCTTCCTCCACGGGATTTGGGTGCTCCAGGAGTGGATTCTCCTCGCCAAATTCATACTTGTCGAGGCTGTTTTGAAAGTCCTGTAGCCATGGGTGGTCATTTGAGGTCGCCAATTCCTGCCACTCGCTCTCCAAGCTCTTCCAGTAGTCCTGCAAGTCAACAAGACAATTGTAGTTTCATTAAGAGCAACGAACTTTGCGGGCCTTTTACCACAACCTGCTTGTAGCTCTCGGCGGTGGCCAGCCTCTCCACGTCCTCGTCCGTCATGTCCACGAATTCCTCTGTCCAGGTGGAAGCAACTTCCGCCCCTAAAATACCATGGAAAGAACAAACGCTCACACCGAGATTACGCACACGATGATTCATCCACACCATCACCAACAGTCCTTGAGTTGAGTTCAAGGTGAGACACAGGGACAGAAGAAAGAGGTGAAAAAAGTTTTACTTTATAAATACCCAGTTTGATGCAAGAGCGCTCAAAATGAATACAGTTATGGAAGGATCCACGCCAAACCCATTGCTGTCTATCCTTCCTTCCCTGGTGATGGAATCGAGTCAAGCTCGAAGCTCAAAGGCCATTTTGGGCAAGCTTGATCAGCTGGATGTCTGATTCAATCCGAATCTGAGCTCTCTAGTATCGAAATAGGCAGGCAGTCACAAAGTAAGACTTGTTTTCTCGATCTTCTGTTTCACTGACTGATTTCAGGCGCAGGTTCCACTTCAGAAACTGCAACTGCAGCATAGACAGTCAATTTTCCTTCGAGGAAATGGGTATTTCCCTCCGGAAAATACACTAGGAGTGTATTTGCGGTACTAACTGTATATCTCAGATATAAGTGCTGATAAAATGCAAGTTTTTGCAGTCAAGTAAGCTGTACTTTGGGTCCCTGGTAAGGAATCTGGGGGGCGCCTCGAAGCCCTCACCAAGGCCTTCTGCAAGAACTTGCAAGGGTTTCCACACTTTTACCGCAAAGCCAGCATGCCAATATCTGTCATGAACGTAGAAAGAAACATACTTGGAAGTCTGCTGATTGATACTCAAAAACAGTGCTATTGATTTTGTGACCAGTGACACTCAGGCTTGGCTCATGTGTCGTGCTTAGTTGCCAAGAAACAATATTGTGCTTTAAGGCTGCACGGCATCAACTTTGTCAAGACTGAATAGAACGTATTTTACAGGCAACATGTTCAGTTGCAAGAGAGAACAATAACCAGGTGAAGCTGGGCAAAGACACCAGCATGCTGGTCATGTTGTGCGTGTATCTGAGATACATTTTGCAATGTGATGATCTGGATGTAGCCTTACCGAAAATCTGCTGTTTGAGGTCCTCCAGAGACTGTTCTTCTCTAGTGGCAATGACTGGAATGGCATCCTCGGTCAGGTACTCATCAGCCCACTTGACTTCGACAGAGGTAACGCTGGATTTTCGCACAAGTTCACGGGCAAACTCGGCGCTCCACGAGGTCTCGGACTCTAGAGCTCTCTGCTGGGCAAATTCGTTCGCCCAAGTCCCACTGGCAGTTTTTTTTTTCAGAGTCAGAACTTCTCTTTTTCTCTCTTTTTCCTGGCATTTGCAAACTTTTCAACTGCAACGGTATACGAAAGCAGGGCGAAGTTTTGACTCTGCTTCCTTGCCTATCTGCGATTTTTGGCCTACTTATTCCGTCCAAAAGTCTGTCCATGCGAAATGAGTCGGAATTCGGTCTCAGAAGACCTCGACCGCGGCCATGGCCTTGGCCTCGCTCGGCCAAAAAGTCATCCACCAACACCTCAGGGTCTACAACTGGTTGGCATCAGATAAAAGGGATTAACCAATTTGACCACCATCAGTTCAGAGGATTTGCAAGTGGCCCCAAATCCTCCATAGGTTAATTGTGCTGTTGACACTGATAAATGTGTGTGACGAATGCAGTGTGAGCAAAACAAAGTCTGCGCGTGACGTGTGACGCACAGGATGCGGACAAATGTCACGGACGCTGCGGAAAAACAGTGACTTTTGTGCCATATTCTTTGCTTAATCACATTCTTTATGCAAACACTATGGGTATGACAGCAATAAGGCAAAAAGGTGTGCAGAAATCGACCAGGTTGACAAAAGTGGAGAGAACTCAGCAGATCAAGGAGGGTCCCACGGGCCCACTGGCATTGAGGCTACTCTTGAGAGGCATTTTTGATCCTGATCAAGTTGAACATGGGTCTTAAAAATGGAGTAAGTTTTTCTCTGGTACAAAGGCGGCGATAAGAGCCAAGATTCGATCTTTGTCATCCCTCTTAAAAGAACAACCACCCCTCTAAGTCTCCCCTCAGCTGGCACCATCAACAAAGTATTAACCCAACGTTATATTCATACTTTGTAGCCTTTAACCTTTTGCTTCTCAAGTTTGGGTCTCCTTCCTACCCACGTTAAGAATCTGGTCGAATTTTAAAAGTGTCCCGGATATTTGATAGCACCCTGAAAGGGTGAAGGAGAGGTCACACAGGATAGTCGAGGGCGATGGTGGAGATCAAGGCAAGGTTGGGGGCAAGGCAGCTCTCAGGACACTTTCCTGACCTCTGACTCACACTGCTTTTGCGGCACTACTATCATTCTATAGCTGTGACTGCCAAACAAGTTTTAAACACCCTGTTCTTTGCCGCTACTCATTCGGCCAGCGGTCCGCGACGACGACGACGTTGGTGGCGGTGGCGGTGGCGGCGGTGGCGGTGGCGGCTTGTACTTCCCAACCTTCTCCGCCAGCCCGAGCAACGGGTTCGACCCCGAGCACTCGGGCTGCACCAACTCACGCAGATCCATGTTGCTCGAAACTACTCCAAGAAGTCACTGCTGCTGTCTCACCTGTCCAACAACCTGATTGTTCCTTATCTCTTCTCCCACGGCTCCGGCATCTCGGTCGCCACCGGCTCAGATCAGACCGAAGCAAGTTGAATTTCGCAAACTTCTGATCCTCATTTTCGCAAAATATTTTTGTTCCATTCTTCAGTCGTCTCTTGTTATCACGTCAAGAAGTCAACACCCAAGCTCAGCTGAAGCTTCGGCTTGACTGGCAGGTGACTTTCCAGCCAACCCAAGTGGTCACCAGCTCTTGTGTCTGATAAAAGGTGCAAGAGACTCTAGAGTCGAGAGACTCCCTCGCTCACTCGGCCTCGTCTGGTCCAGCTGGCGGAGTCCAAGTGTAAACAAAGTAAGTTCAAGGGTTGTTCAATTCAGTCTCTCCCTCCGCCCTCCATCTTCATTGTTGCATAATCCTCATATCTATGCTCAGCCTCTCAAGGCCCTTACTGAGGCCCCTCTTGTTTGCCTCAGCCACCTCCTGCTGTTACAGCATGGCAAGTGGGGAAGCCCCGTTGGTCAAGCCGGGGGTAAAGGACCCCAAGGCAGCTCCCAACATCTACGCTTTCAACGCACTCGACATTGACGGGAACTTGGTCGACTTGGAGAAGTACAAGGTGGGAAGAAATGCCTTCTGATGCTTGAATCAATGCTTTGTCAATCAGTGGTGGGTAAGACGAGACGTTTTTAGATTTTGAGCTCAATTATCCGTCGAATCCAGCAACCCTTGATGAGGCAGTGCATAATCTGGAGCGGATTATCTGCCCAGACTCCTTGATTTTAGTGAACTGGCAACAAAAACCAGACGTCAGTGACTGATGTGAATATCCTAAGAATCACCAGAACATAATGTAATTAACGTTAATTAAAAAGAGCATTCATTCACTCATGCATGTGGCAGGAATTAATCAATTTGTGTCGAGTAAAAAGTTATGATTTGATCTAATCACCATCCCTGATGATTTTACTCGGATTCAGTTCAACCAAACATTGAGTCAATCATTATATGATTGTTGGAAAATCGTTCTGTTCCCTCAGGGCCACGTCTGCATCGTGGTCAACGTTGCCTCCGCGTGAGGAAAGACCGCCGTCAACTACAGTCAGGTATGATTTTCTATGTAGACAACTATGTCTGTGTAACAAAATAGCAAATCATACAGTGGAAGCCGGCACATTTCTTGGCCAGCTGGCCCCAAAACGCTGGTATGAGGGGTGTGCCGGGATAACCCGGGGCTCGATTCAAGGCCTCAAGTTTGACAAGAGAAGTGTGCAAATAACATTTGTTGACTCTCAAGTGCAACCGCGTCATTGGGCTTCTCGAGATTGGACATGGGGATGGAGCACTTGTTCCTAATGTTGACCCCGTGGATTGGGGTGAGACAGAAATGCCACGTGATAAGCTACTTGGCGAGGTTAACATGTCTGCAGTCCTAACAGGCGTGCCGGTATTTCCAGTCCTATTACATCTGGCTTCCACTGTATTTTAGAAACACTCCATATTAGAGAGAAGTCAAACGATCACTACGTGGTCCCAATTGTTACTGGTAGAAGGTACTTAACAAACCTCTCCTGTCGTCTCAGCTGTCGGAGTTGGACTCCAAGTACTCGGCAGACTCAGTTGGCGGCGGCCTGAGGATCTTGGCCTTCCCATGCAATCAGTTCGGAGGTCAAGAACCAGGCTCGAACCAAGAGATAAAGAAATTCGCAGAGGGCAAAGGTGAGAACTGATCCAGTTGGTCGGATGTTTTGACTCTTGTTCATTCATTTCCCCCCCTCCTCGTTATCAGGCGCGAAATTCGATCTCTTCTCGAAGATCAACGTGAACGGCAGCTCCGAGCACCCGTTGTTCACCTACTTGAAGAGCAAGCAGGGTGGGACCCTCATCAACGCCATCAAGTGGAACTTCACCAAGTTCGTCGTGGATAAGGAGGGCATTCCTATCGCCAGGTGAGGATTTCACGGGACCTCTCTAGCAAACAGATTCTGACTATCTAAGATCTTGCAAAGTGCTTAGTCTTGTCTATGTGAGCTCCCTACATCTATTGATGTAAAAGTAACAGATCAGGGCAGAGGAAGCCAGTTAGTCATATTAGCATTGGATACACGGACTCGACGGTTGCAACTGCAGACTGTAGATAAGAGTCATTTTATCTCACTCGTTTTGCGGTTGAGAGCACAGAGACCTGGCCTTCCTGTTGACTGTTGCGATAAGACGAATGAAACTTTCAGGTTCGGTCCCACCGACGACCCCATCCCCAAGGTGGAGGCGTGCGTCAAGAAGGCCTTGGGAGTCTAAACTGTCTCTACCATGAATTATGACGGCCTTTCCCGAAAATCGCCAAGCTGCGGAAGGACGAGAGCTCGAAGATCGACATGGAAAAGATGTCCAAAACTCTCAGGCTTACGACGAAACTAACTGAATACAGCCCTTGTGCCCTTCGCAAGTCATTTGTGTATTGTTCTTTTCAAGTTATCTACATAAGCGACTAAACTGAATGAATTCTGGGGCCTGAACTCGGCAGTTAAGACGTTCAGACAATTTCTTGTGTTTGCGGCCGACGCAGATCTGTGAGTTGTGGAAAGTCTTTTTCGTCTCGTCGTCGACAGCAGGAAAGTTAACAAAGAAAGCTGCGATGAAGCCGAATTCGGTCTGCAGCCTATAAATAACAGTTTTGGATTGGTCAAATGTGACTTCCTAGGCTGTTTGGAAGGCCTAACATAAAGATGGAAGGCCCGGGAGAGGCCTTAGACGGAGAAGCTTTCCCCGCATCCACATGTGCCCGTGATGTTGGGGTTGTTGAAGACGAACTCGGCCGTGATCTCGTCCTCCTGGAAGTCCATTTCGGTCCCGAGAAGGGTCAGTTGGGCCTTTCGGTCCACCAGGATCCTGCAAGGATAAAAGATGAGCGGGATGCAAAAGAAAGCTTTTCTGACTTTCTCCCAAGGTAAACAGAGGGAGGGATCAAGGACTTTCCTGCGTCACTGTTTTCGTGAACATGTGAACAACGTGAGTTTCGGTAAAATTTCATTGTTTTACACGTACAAGAGTGTCTTGAAGGAGAAGAAGGACACCAGGGCTGGCAAAATGACAACATTGTTGGGGTTTTTTGCCCCTCCAGTTATGGTGTGACTTTTTTCTTTCCTCACCTGATGCCATCCTGCGCCACTTCCTCGTCCAGCTTGGACCGCTCGTACGCAAAGTCCAGGGTGTAGCTGAGGCCGTTGCAGCCTCTCTGGCGGACGCCAATCTTCAAGCCAATCTGAAAATGAAAGTTCAGTTTAGCTCAACTTCTCCCTTCAAACAAGAATGGCAACAAAAGAGTCCAGCTTTTTTTTTCATGAAAAGTTGAGTCGTTCACCACGTCCTAAACTGCCCTGATCTAAAAGTGGATACAATACGTACGCAATCTGGCTTGTCCGCAAGCAACTCCTTCACCCTGTTGACGGCGTTTGGAGTCTGTAAGGACACAACGTTGGGGAGAAAAATCTTGAAGATGTCGTTTTGAAAGTTACCATCGTGAGTGCGGCCCTGGTGGGGATCATCCTCTTTCTCTTGACGGCCCTCACGGTCGCGTTCGCCGCGGACCTCAACAGCGGGCTCGAAAACATTATGAAACAATAGGTTTGCTGTTGCTGTCGCCCGTCCGAGCAGACCCAGAGGACTGAGACGGAGAAAAAATGAAAATATTGCATTTTGGCGACATCTGTTGCCCTGGAACGTAAATGATTTTGCATGCGTCGTCAATGTCTTTTTGTCTCGGCCAAGATTTTGTCCGGATCAATATTTCGGGCACACAATTCGATCAAAGCAATGTCTCAGTTGGTGACAATGAAGAGTTTAAGTTGAACCTGGTCACACTTTCTCCACTAGCAGTCTGTGACGAGTTGCAGGACATGGCGAACTTGTCGTACTAAAAGCTCTGAAGAAAAATTCATAGATACCTGCAGTCGTGCATGAAATTGCATAAGTCAGTGTAGTGAGACAGTGATGAACTGATGAAGAGCACAGAGTCATGCATGTCAAATGCTGTTTGTTCAGCCACTCGAAGAAAAGTGTTTGCAAAAGCAGTTCTAGCTACTCCTCAGTTATTTCAGGGCAACGAAGGCTGACAAATCTGTTGCTGTGGCTGTCACTACTGCAGCCATCAGCGTCCTTTTCAAGGGATTCCTCTTCAAGCAGGGTAATGAGAGTCACAGGTTGCAGTAGCATCAAACTACAACTGGTGATCCCAGTTGGGATGTGAACAAGTACATTGGGAAATTCACTTAAGGAAGAACAGCTATTTAAAAAATCCTTCTAGGCTAGGTCATATTTTAATCTCTTCCGGCATCCTGGATTTGTTGCGAGTATTCACTTGAAGACCTTCTAGTCAAATGGAATAAAAAAATAATGAATTTTTAGGTTCCCTCTCATCCATTTTTTGACACAGTACATAAGGGTGTTACGTCAACATTACAAATTTGATGTGCACCTGCTTAGTTACTTTCTAGACACTGAACTGAAGCACTGTAATGGAATAAAACTAAAATTAAAGTGTTTACGAGCTGTAAACAGGGCTGTCAAAATTTGAGCATTTGAAATTATGTAGTGAAACCTTATTATCATGAAGGGGGGTCCAAGAATTTTTTTTAACCCCTATTTGACTGTAGCTTCACCAATTGGCATTGGGTAACAAACCTAATATGCACTCAGTCAAATTCCAAATTTTCAATTTTGGATCGAGCCTACTAAGTGCACACATAAACATGTACAGCACTACGTATACTAAAGTACGTCTTCGTACATGTCAGCACTTGGTGACACCACAGTACAGCCGCAGGCTTTTGCTTTGCCTTGAAAAGCTAATAATTATCGTGCAAATGAAGGACGAATAGAGTAACTGCGCTCCTGTGAAAATTTGGCATCTAAGTGACAGTTTTTTAACATTTGGTCAAATATTTTGATGTGCTGAAAAGTTTAGAAAAATATGCTGCTGCTAGCAAAAGTACTTGAAAAAGCAACACAGATTTCTGGGCAACTGCACAAAAAAGAGGTACTACTGAAGTAAAAAAGGAGGTACTTCTGAAGTACCCGTTGACGTATCCATATTGCAGACTATAGCTCTGGGAAGGCGAAAAAGTGGCCTCCAAAATGAAGTTCTGATGCTTGATGCAGTCCAGAATACGAATGGTGGCGTCTGAACGACCGAAATGCCTAGGGAATCTTGATCATGTTCATGCTGTCGTCCCGCCACTTTCTAAGAGAGGTAGGGCTGACACCGGGCTCAGCTAACCTGCCAAAGCTCCGGGGCTGGTCGAGCCGGGTGGGAACCCGACCTAGCCCATATCGTGACATTTCAGCCCGGACCAAAATGGCTCTCCTGATAGTTTATTGATGGGAAGAGGACAAACCTGTCGCAGGGAAATGCACCAGTAATTATACTACTGCCTGACTAACATTACCTCGCTCAGGTTCATGCAGGAACTGTCCAAGACTGCTGATTGTTGCTAATATTTACACATGATGCCGGACACCGAACCTGAGGGGTGTTGAATGGAGATTCAGCGATGAATTTCGTAGTACTGAAGCTGCCACGTTAGTGGCAAGTGGACAAACTGACCCTGAACAAGGACAGTGCATGCACAGTACAGTGTATGCCTGATCAGTACTGCTAGATGCATTGGCGTCACCACCGACTTGGGGATGTCTCCCACTTCCACGGGTCTCCTCCCCGACGTTGAATCACCGGTCACCTTCGTATGTCACTTGGACTTAGAAAACATCACTTCCATCAGGCACCAAAGCCATGGCCGTAGACACAAAGGAGTCAGCCGTCTTTTGGTCAGCATATGAGTTGACCAGAGTTGGCTGACAAGACTCAAAGTTGTTGTTGAAAATGGTGTCGGGTAATCTGCTAAAGATATGAAGGTTGTAAGAACGGGCTAAATTTACATTTCACAAGTCCAAAATACTAACACGCAAGGCCTAACAAAACGATGCAACTTCAGAGAACTTGGTTAAAGCTCTTTCACTTTTCGACGAAGGTAAAGAAATGACCCCAATTCTTACAGCAATCATAGACGAGTAACAATCAAGGCATCCTGATTTACACGGACTGGCTGAAAAGAGAATCCTACTCTAGTCGACCCGGATTCTCCACGCCCTAACTTTGTACCTCAACCACAGCAAGAACAAGTCCTTGAACATCTCCACCGATGCCAACAGCGGATTCAGCTTTGATCCTTCAATCTCCGTCCAATGGACGGCCACTTCCGCCACTCGGAACCCCAGCATCTCGGCGATCTTGAGCAGTTCCACATCAAAGGCCCAACGCTCGATATGCAAGGAGCGAAAGCTTTGTCTGGCGGCGGATCTCGTCAGTAGCTTGAAACCGCATTGCGTATCTCGCACGCAGCGAGCGCCGAACGCCCGTACGCACGCGTGGAACCCCACCATGAGGACCGTGCGGAAGAGCGAGCGCTTTGCAATGGAGTCGCGTTCCAGGTGTGCGCGCGAGCCACAGACGATCACTCGATCTTCTTGGCCACTTTCTAGCAACTGCTCAAGCACTGACTCCAGCTTCTCCAAGTCCTTGAACTGTGTGGCGCCGTCGGCATCGGCAAATAGCAGACGCCGCCCTCTTGTCCGGAGCATCCCCATCCTTACGGCTCCACCCTTGCCCCGATTTTTGTTCAACGTGAGCACACGCAACTTGTCGGATCCGACTCTTTCAGACCACTGGAGCGCCACCTCCGTGGTCTTATCTTCTGAGCCGTCGTCCACGACGATGACTTCATAGGTCGCTGCGGGATCTCTTTGGAGCCGTTCCTCCAGGAAGGAGACGCACTCCTTCAGCATGATCGGCAGTCGGCTCTCCTCGTTGTAGGCGGGCACCACCACGGACAGCATCAGCGAGGGCTCTCCGAACAAGCTGGGAAAGACAACCCTCTCGCCTGCAAATACCACAAACAGTTACTTCAGAGCGATGGACGAACTTGCACACGCAGCTCTTGCCTTTGCGACAATCGACAAACGTGTTCTCCCCCTTCATGGTCTCGATGCGAGGATAGTGACTGGAAGTGAGGATGACGACGGCCACCAGGACGCCAGCGGCGGCCAATGCCACGCAGATGACGAGGAGCAGGAACTCCAAGATGCCCATGGTGGGCCGTCGGTCTTTCAAGTAAACAACAGAGCAACCCTCTTCCTGCAGTGTTGCCAGATCAAATTGTCATGATCGCATGTTTTGTCCTACGTGGCAGCTGTGGATTGTTTGTTTTCATACACCAGGGAAAAGAGAGGAGAAGGCAATGTTACTCCAGTGACATTGGGAGAAGGCGACGACGGCGACGAGGACGACGATCTGGACCGCGACACTCATGACTTCCTTGCAACACTTAGACAATCCTCCAAAAGCCACATTTCATTCCAAATCCAGTGTCGTTTAGAGGGACTACAAGAAGAAGGACTTGGCTGTCTTCACTCATCACTGCTCTTGCATCACTTGAAGTGTGGTCAAATCTGGCTATCGAGACTCGACACCTCCGGACTGTCGAGGTCGAGCCTCGTCCCGGTCGTCGACGTTGACGTCGGCTTTTTGTTTGGGCCATATTTATGTCACATTATCGCTCTCTTTCTATAACTTTGCAGAACTCAGCAACCTCACACCCCAACCATATGATTTTTTTGCGTGCTTGCGTGCGGAGCTTGGGGGCCGGGGAGTGAATCACCCTGGAAATGTAAGGCCGGTGGATTCCCCCAGAAAATTTTTAGCCAATTTCACCAACGTTTATCCCATGAATAAGCCAAATCCACAGCCTCTCCACTTGGCTTCCTTTTGGGCAGCCTTGACAGAGATCGTCGGTGCTCAACGTTGTGCCCAGGTATCATATCTGCATGTTCCACATCAGAATTGCACCGTACACTTCAGTACGAAGTCATGCTCTCAGTATTTGCTACTGGGAAGTGCTGTATTTTATGGAAAGAGAAAAACTGGTAAAAGTAACTCCTCAATGCATTATTTATTATTTCAATTATTACAATTTAATAGAGAAAATGGAATTTTTTTTTATCTTTTCAGGTATTATCAAAGTAGCCCTCAAAATCTCGCAAGCCGGCTCGAGCACGCAAAAAGTCCGCATCGATGCATCCGTAATTTTTGCTACCTTTATGGTCCACCTTTCACCACCTGCTATAACCATCATCCTCAGAAACTCCTTAGGTGGATGGAAAAACATTACTCATTAACTTGCTACATTTTATGAAATTTGTGGTACGGTATCATTATTTGTATGTTGCTTCCCTCAGTCATGTTTACAATGCTGATGCTTCTCATGCTTCTCAACCCCTCCCTCCTCCTCCTCGTCTAAAAGTTCTTCAAAGAAGTCAGCAGCACTTGGCCATTCAGGAATTGGACAGGCTTCCTCGCTGCTTGATTCTTTCCACTCGAACTTCCACCTGTTCAACTTCTCATCCTCACTAGCGCCCTCTTTTGCTGTCATTTCCACCTCACTTTCCTTCAATAGACATTCATCGAATGCCTTAATCAGGTTGTCTTTCTTTAGCTCATGTCCAATAATAACCAGCTCTTGCCGTCTGTCCTGTAAAATACCCTCTTGAAAGTCACCCCTCATTATTTTCCAATCCTCAGAACCTTCCTGTGGTAAGAGGTGTGGAGGAAAAAGCGTCATCCAAGGGCCTCCACATGACAGCTCGCCAATAGTTCCAGCTTGACTCCACTCTCCACAGCGATCATTTCTGCCAGCGATCCAAAGAAAGCCTTTGGAACGATACACGTGGCCATAATTGGATTTCATGTGCGAGAGGTTCTTGGCACCCTTGGCATTCCTCTCGGCAAGCGAAGTCTGGTTGTCACTGTCGGCCGTCACTTTGTTGTCCTCAACTTGCTTGTCCTCAACTTGCTTGTCCTCAACTTGCTTGTCCTCAACGCCATTTGCCATCCCATTCGCTGAAGTGTCATCCTCGGCAGTTGCTTCTTCTCCCTCAGCTGCATTCGTATAGTCAAACAACTCGACTAAAAACATAGTCTCAAGGAAGGCCATCAATCTTGTAGGATGGAAAGGTGTCCTTGCCCTGTAGATAAAGCTGGAGATGCCATATTCTTCCGTCTCTGGGACCATTTCACCCCTGAGAGACTTCAACCACCCGGCACTTCCTTCAGCCTTCTCCAGACTGAACTTGCCAGTTTGAACCACTTCCCCCAAGTCCACTTTGGAATGCTGAGTCCGAATAATTTTTGCATCAGGGTTGAGTATCTTGATGGCGGCTGAGATCCGATCCACCTCGTCGACAGACATCACCAAGTCAGTCTTGTTGAGGAGGATGACATCAGCAAACTCCACTTGGTCCAAGAGAAGTGTTGAAATGTTCCTGTCATCTTCTTCATCGACACCATTGCCACGGTCACGATACCTCTCAAGCAGTGACTCACAGCTGGTCAAATCCCCCGCGAAGGCTTTGCAATCGATTACAGTGACACACGTGTCCAGACGAGCCACATCCGACAAAGTCTCTGGGCTTCGACCAAGTAATTCTGCCGCCATCCCCAAAGCTTCCTTCGTTTCCTCCCTCATTGGCTCTTCGTCCTCTTCCTCTTCAGTCACATTAATGGGAAATGTGAAACTTTCAGCAACCTGTTGAGGCTCACTGACCCCCGTGCTCTCCACAAGGATGGCATCCAGGCCATCCTCTAAAGTAGCCAAACGAGTGAGCTCTATTACAAGGTCCTCTCTTAGGGTGCAACATATGCATCCGTTATGCATCTCCACCAGGCGCTCTTCCGACTGCAGCAAGTGCGAGTTCTTGACCAGTGCAGCATCAATGTTCAGTTCAGCCATGTCATTGACCAGTACTGCTACCTTCTTCCCATGCGACTCCTTCTGCTCCAGGATAGCCTTCACCAGGGTTGTCTTGCCGCTGCCCAAGAAGCCGGACAGCAGCGTCACCGGTACCGGCAGCCGGCGCGAAGACGTCGGGGACCCCGAAGCAAGCTCGTTCTCGGCCATTGGGAGCCTACACGTGGTACACTTGGGCTTTAATCGGAGCGACGACGGAATAAGGGTGCAGCTGTTTTTTCTTTTGTTGTCATGAGTCAGAGTTGCCAACCAGTGTTATTTCTAGTCAGAGTCGAGGAATCATTTCGTCGAGCTCTGTGACCAGAATTGAGACTACATTTGACATTATTCTCAAAAAATAGTCTTTTCTGCGGTGTAATTTGAAATGCAACTATTCATGAATGTCAATAATGCGTGTAAGTAAAGATTAATAAACATTAAAAACAAAGTTTTGGCGTACTGACTAAATGATTGGAGATGGTTTTTTTAGTAATGAGTAATGTAGTGTCATTACTGGAAATGTACAGTAATGAGTAATGTAATGCATTGCCGATTTCAAAGTAATGTCTAAAGCCCTGCTGAGAAGTGTGAACTCTCAAATCTCTTTTACAAGCAACATTTCACTTCAGGTTGGATTTCAGACAAACTAGGATTCTAGATTTAGCCACTGCCACTGGACTTGAAATAGTCAAACTTGAGGTAGTCGACTCGCACGTCTTTTGAGTACTAGTCAAGTATGATGGGTCAAGTACAAATCTAGACTAGATCCATCTCTGTTGGACTCGCGAGTCTTTTATTTATGTACGAGTAAATAGCGTTCGGGCACGAGTATTTCTAGTATGAGTCTAGACTAGATCCATGCAAATGCGTCTGAGTGCGAACCATTACCACGTAAGCCGCTGTCCTAGCTGTGTTTTTGCATCAGCTGAGTGCCGTCGGCCCTCTTACGTCTCTCCTCTACTTCCTTGCTCTGTGCGTGGCTCCCACACCTGTGGACACTCAAATTTTCAAAAAGGCAGGGTGTTTGCTCCAGTCTCTCTGGTATGCTCCTGGCACCCGTGTTGTGGATTGAGGCCCAGACAGGAATCATGGAGCTTTGTTCTCCACGCAGCCTCCGAAACGTACTAACGTGACAATTGTTAGTGGACTTCGATCCAACGATGATACCAAAGTTTCACTTGAGGAGAGCCACGAGGACCAAAAAGTAGGACGCGTCCTTCACACCGACATGTGCCAAACAGGCTTTCAGTACATACCTCACCTATGTCTGTACACCTGTCATGCAATGTCCACGACGGTTGAGATGCAGAAATATTGCATGCAGTACACGGACGGGTCGTACATACAGTATAGCCTGGCTACAGCAGGCTAGTTGTGTAGAAGGGTCAATGTCGACGTCTGGTGTAAGTCAAAAGCTCTGTGTAGCAGAGGATAGGAGTGGGAGGTCAACAGGAGGGAGGGTGAAATGATCAGAGTCAAGGGGGAATGAGAAAGAGTTAAAGCAGGGAGAATTGTGGCATCGTCAGGGGTAAGTTGCTTCAACAAGTTTCAGTGAGGGTACTTGTCATACGTTCAGTACTCATTCCCTAGAGAATGAATTGTGCTGGGGACCCTAGCTCAGGCCAACGAAGAGTCAGGGTCTTGGAGGGAGATCTCCAGACTGCGAAGGATTGAATGGGTCAGCAGAGACCAGATGCTGCATTTGGAGCGTCATATGGAAGAAAGAAGCAAGTTGTACAAGAGGCTCTGTCAGAAAAGGTGGAACCTCCCAGTTCTGGTGTGAGGCAGCCACACCGAGACTGATGAGCTTAGAGAGGAAAAAGTCAGCTCCCCAGGGCGAGGCTAACTACATCAGGAATGTCCTCAGTACCGGAGGGTCATTGACAGAGGAGGAGAAAGGTCATAGGAAGCCTGTCAAGGAGTAGAGAGAAATGGCAGCGGCCTCCACCTTCCTCAAAAGAACAAGTGAATGTAATGCTTTGAGTAAACAAGTATGATTTTAATGCTATAACTACACGCATATGAATTTAAGCTGTGGTTTTGTGTTTGTATCACATTTATGTCGAAGATCATTGGGGGCGCAACATTTCGCTCACACAACAATGGGCTTGAAATCAAGCCTTTATGACCAGGAAAACCAAGACTTCTTCTGCTCTGAATTTTGTCGCTGCAGTCGAGGAGATGACGCAGAATTTTCACCATATTCACTGTCGAATGATGACTTCGTTTCCACCACTGAGACGCTCCTCGTGAGTCCGGCCCTCATGCGGTTGTTCGTCTCCTCCTGCATCAGCGCCTCGTAGGAACGCACGTCTTCCAGGGTCATCCCGTACCAGTCGTCGATCCAGGCGAATGCCTGTCTGTGGCCAACCAACAAAATCTCGCGGATAGACTGAAATAGGAGTGACAAAATTCCAACCACCAACTTCAACCAAGTCTCAAGTCGAATTCGTACTTTGTGAATGAGATCTTCAAGTTTGGCTTGCACGCCCCAGATGTCCAGCCTGACTGTGATTGCCTTGTACGAGCACATGATGGGGTCGGAGCTCTCCCTCCATCCCTCTTTCAGGGGCCCACGGTCAGTCTTCAGCGAGTGAAAATTGCTCAGGTCCTCGCTGGCCTGAAATGCATACAAGAAATGTGTAACAACAGCAACAAAATAGTCAAAGATTTTAGCACCTTGTAATGGTGAGGCGCTATCTCATCCATGACGATGTCCACGTGGTCAACAATGATGCTGTCGCGGACATCCTCGGGGTAATCCATGCACTACGGAACAGGCTTTTTGTGCACTGTCAGTCAAGACTTCAATTTCCTGGATATTTCTTACCCTGTCGTTGGTCCCTGGGTTGTTCTCATACTTGGAGCGAATGGAGATGGATAAACGCGGGATGAATGAGCACTGGAACAGAATTTCGCCAAGGTCAAAGTCACTGAGCATTCTTTTCTGGAGTAAATAACTGCGACCGCCATTCATGAGTCACTTTGCTGTTTTTAGAGCAAAAACCAAAAGTCCTACTCACACCCGACTTTCCCCAATGGCAAGCAAATATTTGTTTGAACGCAATGTACAACACCTTCTGGACGTACATTGAGCTAAACACTTACAATCCGAGCTCAGGAGAACTCAGCCCAGCCACTCAAATCTTGAAATGACTCACGGCATGACAGATAGTACCACATAAACCTTAAGGTACATTAAGCTACAGTAGTCACATCAAACATAACCTTGTTATAGCTACTTTATTAATGTTAAAAACCATCATACCGGTATGCATTTTCAGGCAAGTTCTTACTTTGGGAGCAGCCCACCTTACACAAAAGCTCCTCGTCTACACAATACGTTATGGAATTTGATAAGAAGACTTGCAAACCATAACTTTAGCCTCAAGCTGTGAAAGAGCTTCAATGGTCGCTCCTTTTAATAACGACTTTAAGGTGTTTCTAAGCATGTTATAATTGTTGATTTGATGTCAGAAGTACATCTTGAGAAGCAAATAACAATTTCGAGAAAAGACTGTTCCACAGTAGAGCCGACAACTTGGTTCTAGAGCACTTTAGAGGCTGATGATGAATGAGACCTTGCTTTTCTCAAAAATGGAAGTCCTGCTCCAGCTCAGCGTGCAAGAACCACGATAACTGGCATCACGATTGGACTGCCAATCACACTTTTCTCTCACCTCAACTTGATCCAAAAGTCAGTCTTTTCATGGCTTTTTAGTGCTTTTTCTCCTCATCTATGTGAACTAGCCAACCTTGAGCTTGGGTACTGGTTTTTCAAGTTGGACCCAGCTGACGCCGACCCCCTAACTCACTGTCATTGGTAACACTGAATGTGCTGTTCACCACTCACAGTGACCGATTGACCCTCGTAGTTGTCTCTGTGTTCGTGGCTTTGACTTCCTGTGCTGCTCCAGGAAGACGACATAAGTGTGGCAGACCTCGTAATGTGAATGGCAAGGAGATGCAATAAAGAAAGGCGGGGACTTCTTCCAGAAGACCTTGGTCAAGTTTGGCGACTGCACGTACGACTGATCGTCGAAAGAGAGATGTAGTGTCACCTACAGGAGATATGACACGGTTGGAACAAAGAGGTACCCTTATTTGG
>JAAUXU010070947.1_pt1 | contig 22369 bp, 23 predicted proteins | sample 7278151 | NCBI WGS metagenome assembly JAAUXU01 (sample SAMN14350113, study PRJNA611818) | marine sediment metagenome | isolation source: surface marine sediment (1.8m) | place: French Polynesia: Moorea | collected 2018-08 | reverse complement strand
GTAAGCAACTGTGGTAAATTTGCTGTGAAAGTAGATTTCAGCTCTGGTGGCTGTAAGAAGCTGCCAAACCGAGTGAAAATCACGCACCAAAATGCTGAGATGCTCCAGTTTGTTAGAAAAATATTTTTATGTCAGGTCCTGAAAAAATTACAACTGAATTTACAAAATTATACAACTTTAAGTGCATTTGGGCATATATAAAACTCTTTTTTTCATATTCATTTGACTACAAAGTCTTCATATGGTCTGTAGTTACAAATTTTGGACACCCACAGGGAATCCCAATTTTCAACCCAGCCTGATATATACGTATATTTACTTCAAAACATACATTAAAGCACCAGAAGACTCGACCAGCTTCGCCGGTAGGGTGTTTGAAACTTTTTAAAAAATATTAAGCTAATTTCTTGGGTTGTTTTGTACAGGTGGGTCTCAAAAAAGTATTTGAGCATTGTTTCAAATTTGAGCGATCAGTACAACCGGTTTTATTTTTGACTAGCAACTAGCAATGTGCTCGGTTTTAGGTCTGGACCAGACCCGGTCCGAGCCTATTTGATGCCATAGTTTTATCGGACTGATAAGTAGGGTGCAACAGATTCATCTTTTTGTCTCGCAACCTCCATCCATTTTATGTGCGTAGGGAGCGACATTTTGGATGTTCATTTCACTTTTTCACTTCTTGTCTTGGGTAACGGTAATGTGATTCAAGAACCTTCTAAATAGTAAATAGCGCACGAAAGTTGGTTTTTACTCATATGTGTGACTTTTCATAAAAGGCTCAAATGATGAAGCTACCCATCATATTTTCATTGGAAGCAAAGAAGGGGTCACCTCGTACTTGCTGTTTAAGATCAAGCTTGGGTGAACGAGGGACTCCACCAGAAACCGCGGTACCTACGTACTTGGGCCAAGTACAGTGATCTTCTCTTAAAGGCCTGCTGCTTGTCAGGCACACTCCCCTTTTTTCTCACTTTTGTTGGTGTTGAACGTTTCTGTCAATGACACTCTTACCATAATGAGCTTACTCACCTACTTCAGCTTACTTAGGAAATTACTCAGCTTAAGCGCCCCCTTAACCGGCTTAATCGCTCAATTTATGATGTTCAACTGATGTTTTCGAGACATAAAAAGTTGTCTTCGTGACGGTGCTACGTAATGTTGCAGTTGTGATCGACTAAAAGTGAGGGTGAAAGATAACTTTTAAGGCCCACCTGTACGAAAAAACAACCTAATAAACTATTAGAATTTTGCAAGTATAACGTGTGTAAAGCATCTGCAAATTCCTGCAGTTCCTGTTGTAGACCACAGAGGAAAAGAACGCAGTGGAGAAATATCTTCCTTAACTGGGAACTTATGATCATCTTTGGGGTTAACTGTACGGAATGCGGAATACTCCACTCAATGTCAAGCACAGAAGCTGGGCAGAGAGTACGCTGGACGCTGGGCAGAGAGACAAACACCCGTAAATGCGGTCCTTGCACTCGATACAATTTATAAATATAGTTAATATAACATATCTTTGAGATCAGCAGCGAGAATAACCTGATTTCATGGCGGCAATCGTCAGGTCATTGTGGTTTCTGCGACATTTTTGATTACTCAAACCTCAACGTCTGTTTTCGGGTTGGTGTTTCTCGCATAGTAGGGTTTTAAAAAACTGTTACCCCAACCTGACAGCACCACTTTAAGCAATAATCCCCCGCTTCATCTACCACCATCACCAGTGTTCCGTTTTTCCAAGGCTCAGCACCATACCAACTCATTGTAAACTCGATATTCTATCGTAAGGTAGGTAGGTACCTGATTCCTTGGAATAGGGCGGAGTCTTCTTGTGGATGACGTTCTTTCTGCCGCTGTTCCCAGTTCTAGAGGTCGTCACAACTCTTGGCGGAAGAGACGAAGGAGAAGGCAACTGCAGAGGCTTCCCCGTGGGTGGGTGAAAGGTGGGATCTGGCGAGTAGAAACGTACAGGTTGCTACAACGCTCACTTTATGACGAGCATTAGGGAACACATACCTGGCTGATACCTTTCGCTCAAGTCCGTCTTCTCCCTCGGGGACGTGAGTGACGACAAGTTCACGACTCTGTCGAACCTGAGAGTGGGCGGGGGTGACGTCTGCGGAGCAGGAGGCAAGGCTTCAAGGGTCACCTGTGTGCTTCCGACTTCACGAGAATACCTGCGGATTATCATGAGAGTCAGAGCGATCACGGACACGTACGCATACGCATTTGAAAGCATGTGTAGCTGAATTGCTATCAGTATAGCGTATGCACCATGATGGCGGCGCACTCATTCTGTTAAGCCACTTTCCTCCGTATGCGTCGTATCGGACGTGTGCAAAGAGTCAGCACACTAATTGTACCTGCAGGAAAGGCCGTCTCTGCAAAGATAATCGAGGGCTCGAAAGTGGATCTGCTACCTCTCGTAAAAAAGTGAGGGCGGAAGAAACACGAGACTCTCAAAAGCTCCACCGATCAATTCTTCTAGCCGCACATCGCAAATATTTACGTATTCGGACAACAGCAGCCTCTGCCTTCATTCATGATGACGAGACCAAGAGAACTACTACTGAATAACGTAGTTCAGGGTAAAGGACGCTACAGATAGCAGATACTACCCCGGATATCCGGTTTTTGAAGCGAGTAATATGCACATCGTATGTGAAATACTGGCTCATAACATGGTTGCGAAACTTCTGCTATGTCAGAATGAGTGCATACCATGCAGAATGCACCCATTTTATTGAGTGAAGTGGGCAGGGATAGCGTTGAGTTGACGGGCATGTGTTACGGTACCTGCAAGTGGCATCAAGCGTGACGAGATATCTGTGGTTTCGCTCTAGCGACCTCGTCCTCCTCTGGTTCTCCTCTCGACTGCGCCACTGAAGTCGTCGAGATGAAAAAGGAGGATGTACTCGAGACTCAAAGTCTTTTTCAAGAGACCTGTCAGACAGTGCCATATAGCATTTCCTCTTGCAAGTGAGAATGTTTTCTTTTTAACTCCACCTCACCTGGTCTTGATGAGGGGAGGCTTGAAGCTTTTTGATTGCTGTTGGCAACCACCTCCAAGTCCGGCTCCTTCTGGTTGCTGCTGCTGCTGCTGTTGAGGATAGACTCTGGCGCTGATGGCGTTCGTCAGGTCAAACACTCGCCGAGTGAAGCGGTTGTTGCTCGTCGAGTGGTGGCACCTAAGGTCGTGGTGGGAGGCCGCGGGCCCCGGATTGTTGTCGCCGCAAGTGGAGGACGAGTTGCTGCTGCTTCCGCAGTCGAGGCGATGCAGGCAGTTGTCGCTCTTAGACTTTTGGCGAAGTTTTCTCGGCACCACCACTGACTTGCGCAGAAGAGCCTTACAGATGGAAAAGGAGGCGTCCAACGATCCTTGATAATGGTGACCGCCGCTACCAGAGGAAGAGGAGAGCTTTCCAAGTCTGAAAGATGAACAGAAAAATGTTTACTTCTACAGTGTATAGAATGTGCAAACAGGAGTGCACGCGGATGCAACTTACTCGAGCTACAGCGGCTTTGAAATTCCAATGGCACACACATAATTGTCATGACACAAAGGCTCTCACTGGTCTTCTGCCGCTGCTTACCTGAAGGAACTCTTCCTGCTCACATCCGAAGTGGCCCCGTCGGGTTTAAGAGTAGATCCCGATAGTCCGAGGCCGCTCGCCGCCGTCGAGCTTGCGGCCGCAGCTGCCGCGTCGTTCTCGTGCCTGGTGTTAGCCCTTTTCAACCTCAGCGCATTCCAGAGTGCTGTCAAGGAGTTAGGGCTGGACCGGTGAGGGCCATGCGACGGAGGAGGACGGGAGTGTGGATCTTCTTCTGCAAAACGGTTGGAGTAAAATGCAAACATAGAAAAACTTTTGCTCTTGCGCAGACACCGACGTGGGAACCACATACTCATACGCAGTGCCATGTCGGTACCCGCACTTCCCGCAGTTGGTACTAAGAGAGTGCACGCACTGAAGTGCTTCACTTTCCTATATACGCAAGTGATGTGGCAGAGTGACCTTGACAAAGACGTTACTATTTCCACACGCATTTACTGTACGCATGTACGTACACGCAGTATTCCGGAATAATTCATTCCACGCTAGCCGGGCTTGCCTACATCAAAGAAGATGGAGAAGCAGGGCCTAAGCAAACAATCAGGCGATGGACTTGCAAAGGCAATTTTGGAAGCAAGGAGTGTCAATACCTGCACTAACATACCTACAATCGATGGACCCCTAAAGCATACACTAAGCCAACGATTAAGCTCTCACGCGCAATGTGCGTAATGTAAAGTACGAAGTCGTACTACACGACGGGCGTAAGATCAATAAATTCGTTCCTATTCCGTCTGTTGCGCACGCAATGAATATTGGACAACGGAGTGTGCAGAAGTTCTGTGAGCACATTTCCCATGACTGCGGTAAGCAGAATGACCCCTTTTCGCGAGAAATGAGTGAGTGACGTGATCGTGTGGGCCTTTTGCCGTCACAATGGAATAACGACAGTTCGTATGACAGTAAGATGTCTCCTTCCCGGGGGGGATTCTGTGAAAAAGCTACGTAATTCGTGCCCACGCACTCATGTCCAGAGAGCGACAGAAAGAGTGAATTAAGCGGATGTTGCGGTGTGGTAAGCACAGTCGCAAGCACACGAGCTTTGTACTACCGTCAGTTGATTTGCATTCGGCATTCGAGATGGATTCATCTTCTCACTCCTACGACAACGAGGATTTCCCCAGGCACTGTCTGTGCCAAGACAGAGACACGGAGACAGCCGCCTCACATGAAAAATTGCACGTGGCTACTATGTACTGTGCATGCTGGAAACATACGTACATGTCGTACTAAGGGTACTGCACTATTGTACACACGTACAACGTACGTACTTACTGAGTAGGCCAGGATAGACGGGCATGAATGGGAAAGCTGCAGTGCCCTCCTCACCTATGCGTCGACACAACTTACAGCGTCGGGACTACAATGACACCCAAAACCGCACATAGATTGCGGACTATGGCTGAAATATGCATACCGAACATGTGCGGATGAGAATCCTCTAAGCCCATTCCGTGGATTTTCCTATCGGATGCTTCATGTGCGGTGTGAGATATTGTGGGGAGAAATGTTCTTCCGCCAAGATAATTTCTCCGGCCACCCAGTGAGTGGGAGAAAAAAGCTAGGCCTTACTAGTCCTCCCCGCTTGGCCCACGCAGCTCCCTTGGCCTGTTCAACGCTCGGTCGCTTAGCGGACTTTCATTCATTCTCGCGTTTTTCCCCCACTCCTGCGACTTTAAGGGAGAGGAAAAGGAGAGCACGCACTTACATTTCTGTCTGCTCTTTCTTGGCCACGTACAGCCCTAATATTAGGGTGGCTGGCAACTTATGCTGGGGCACTTACCAAGAGCATTTATTTCCTTCTTCGCAGATCTTGTCGAGACTCAGACTTTTGACTTACGTGAAGTCCAAAAGAAGGGCCTCGTCAGCATCTGTGGCATTGCAAGTGAGACTCTACTGACTCAGTTGCTAACAGAGAGAAACAGCGAGTGAGAAACCGCGGTCCAGACAACCCCCATGCCAATATCCGTGGTTCCACTGCTCTTCTTAAGGCGACGATGAAACAAGACGACAAAGAAATTTCTCAGTCAGGCCCTGACACACTGCTACACGCTTAGGCGGTTGGCCGTCCGTTCGACGCGTACTATGAATGTACTACGTACACTGGAAAAACAACACTGCCTAAATTATTAACTATATCGCCAGCTGTGTTATGCTTCTGGCCGACGAAACATGTGAGAAACCCGTTTCATTTCGTACGTACTTGTCCAAAGTAATGGGGTCTGGGTTCGTGTGATGCTTGATGCTTCATTCAGTGGTCAGCTACTGTGCGAACATTGCGTACTACAGTCCCCACTGACTTAAGTTAACCACCTGCCTCCACTCTGCTCCAAGTACTCGACTACCGTCGTTCAAGTGAAGGTCCTTTCAAAGTCTCAACACAAGGAAGTTAGTTGACTGTCACTGAGTACCTGTCATCGCTCCTGACAGCTTGTGCGATATATATGGCAATTGATAAAAAAAAAGATGGATGAAGGGAATCATTAATTGACGCAACTCCCTCCTGTTCCTTACGATGCACGTTAGATTCCACAGCACCTGTTCAAATCAGCCTCATGAATGTCGACTCCGGAGTTCCGCAGACTCGTCGGGATGCATTCGAGACGTCAGATCTGGAGGAGCAGTTGCAGAGTACTTGTTCAACCAACGCATATTATTCAGGGACAGAATATTTTTGTCCCTCAATATGCCTCATACCAGAAGAAGCTCCAAGGAATCAAGCTTTCTCCTTATAGGGTGTGTAGAATTCAAATGGAGATAATGGCATGACGGAACTAACGCTACGACGAACAACTAGTTGGACATGCTATATACTGAAGTGCACTGAAGAAATACTTGAGATAGGCCGTCGGACTTCCACGTTTTAATGTAGTCAGCACCACTGTCTAACACCTTCTGCCGCTTGGTCCTGAAGCTTGAAAAGGTCTTGGTGAGCAACTCTTTGGACAAGTTTAACCACTCCTGTTTTGGACAGTGGTCTTCAGGCCCCTTACACTGGGCAAAGGCCTTGGTCCTCAAGGATGCTCCTAACTCATGATCCAATGATACAAATCGGTAATCAAACCCAATCACATAATACTCAACAATTCACGCTTTGCTGGTTAGATTGAAATGAAAGATGACTAACGATCAAAAAGGAGCAGCCTTTTGTGAATGCATTTTGCTTGCTCGAAGGTGCTGCTGTCCTTGTACTGCCGTTGCCTCGATTCGAATCCCGGACCTTGTACACTCTTAGAATCTATTTACCGCACATAAAAATAGCATGGTCAAAATGTGATGACAACGATTACACGTAGGTAAATGTTGTGCATTATATGACATGATAATAAGTGACATGCAGTGTGTCACGAGTGAGGAGAAAAACCCCCAGATAAACTACCACAATATGCGTATGCGGAGTGTACATCATAGACAAGGTCTTTTTTCATGTCTGTATCTATATCTACTTACTACACAGTCAGCTCAAAGAGTACGCTATCCCTCATCTAAAAGACAACGACCACGATTCTTGGAAACATGTGCGGCTGTTCATAGGGTAACCTAAACTACCGTACAAGCATTCAATTCAACGTTGTTGTGCACTTAAGCAGACGATAAGCACGTGAAAGCCCGTCGAGATGTACATGGGTGAGCTAAGGAGATTTGCAACTTATTTTAAAGGCGGGAGACAACCAAGACGAGTTGCGAATCTCCCCATTCCACCCTGTGCGCGCATCCACGCCAGACACTTGTGCAACCAGCGCAGCCTTCCCAGTGCACTGTGTTGCTCCAGCACTTGCGCTCAAGAAGCCTTCATGTCGCAAAAGCACTGCTTGCTAGTTGCTACCGAGCGCGAGGAGTAAGGCTGCCAATGCCTACCACAACGAAATCTCCTGCTCCCTCCTTACCTACTCCATGGGGATGATGACGTAGAAGTTACCCTTTCAAACTGTACGAACATTTTTACAACACACCACTGATAACTTACTACGTATCATGATGTACTAATACATACATTTTGGACCTGCACCCACTGTCTGAGTGGGGAAGGGAAAGAGAGACTTTTCCCAGCGTCTCTCTACTACTCTGCTACTTCGGGTGCACACGCAGAAAAGAAGAGAATAGCGACGAATGAGCGAGCGAGCGAGCGAGGGAGCGAGAGTTCATTCATTCATTCTAGGCCAAAAGAAGGGCCAGAGCTGCCAGAGCTGCCAGAGAAAGCAGGCCCTCATACACATTATGGATGGGTGTAAAAGAGGGGAGCAAAGATGGAGGGACGAACTTGTAGGGGGAGCATGACAGAACATCAGTGAGAGTTCAAAGTGCCGTACATACGTACATTCATGCTTGCTCATCGTAGGTGCAGTACGTGCATACATGCATCCTACTCCCATCGCATCTGTGTGAGCTGTTCGTGGGTGGGGGAGTACAGGACTTTCAAAGTTAACTGCCTCAACTGCCGCCTTTACGTACACACGCAGTGCTGGGTACATAATGGACGGTACATAGGCGGGCTGCTCTCAGGGCTCAGGATGATTTGTAGTTTCAAGAAGAGTCATTCACGTACGTAGTACGTCTTCAGAGCAATTAATTTTCAAAGGTACTAAGGACGAACAAGAGCCTGCAGGGTAGAAATGAAAAGCTTTGTGACTTCTTCGTGGACGAATCGTCGCGGAAGTCACGAAGTTGTTTGTTGACATGGCCGAGATGTCACAGTTTTCACGTCAGAACCTAGTGACTTGGGTCCTTGGAGGTCTCTCTCTGGCATAAGTCTTATCGCAGCAAGAGCTCATAAGCAACTTGTGCTGATGACCTGGACATGTCCACGTGTGAGCTCTGGGCGTGCGGTCAACGTAACGCAATGACTGCCACAGAGTAAGTAATTCCATAGTATGCAATATGTCGACAATAAAGGACTTCCCTAACCGTCACTGTCACAAAAGAATGTGCAACAGCTTCATCAGCCACCGACAAAAGCTACACGCCAGTGTCCCACATACCTCATAAGGCCAGCGACCTTTGGACAAACTTCCGCCTTATCTCAAAATTTCCGGCGTCTTGGCGGCTCATTCACAAAATGAGAGAGAAGGAATCTTGGAGAAATCTGTCACCCAGCCGGAAATTCATGCAAGGTTGTCGTCTGCCGGTAAAATTAGGACTCAGCACTTATGAAGTAAAAGACATATGCTCAGGCTTTGGCAGCAAGTTCGAAAGCTCTTTTTGCAACATTAATACGCTCTGACGGGAATGGAGTCTTGAGCATTCCTCAGTCGCAAGTCTATATCTTAACCCAGCTCGGAACATAAAATGCTAGGTTTGTTTGATTTTAAGTTTAATTGTCAGGTCTCGGCCACTTTATGCATGGTGTGACGTAGTCCATAAACATCTATATAATTCCACCATCGAACATAACAATATGTGAAGATATACAAAATGAGAAAAAACACAAAAAGTTTCAAAGTGACAAAAAGTTTCTGCGACTGTGCTCGACCATCATCAACTGTCCCGTGGCGTTGTTTATTCCTTACCATAACTGTAAAATTATGTGTTCTACGGAGTGGTCATGCGAAATTTTCCGAGCCAGTTAGCCTCTCTTAGCCTTCAAAGCCTGAACTTGCACCTTGAAGTGCTTTCCTTCTGACATCCCTGAATATGCTGTAGTCAGGGGTGCCACTATAGTGAAGGATCTGGTCTATCTGGTCTATTCGAAGGTTCACACTAGATTTCTGTAGCTATTGTCCTTCCCGAGATATTATAATTTTCATGAAGCAACTCGTTTGTGGTCGCAGGCATTCACAAACAATGGCCACGTGTTTGAACCTGGACTGCAAGACACGGCTCCTGGGTGCTGTGCGAGACGGCAAGAACGTCAAGGGCATCACAGCCATGTTGAGGGTGATTTGGAAGGACTGTCATTGTGGCAAACTCCACCTGACCAGAGGGTACCAGCAGAAGACTAAGGGAGGCCATGAGTAAGGCCTGTTTGCCGGACTTCAACCGGAACTTGGCGGATGAGGTTGGTCAGATTTCAAACGTTTCAGCATGACGGAGCCCCCAATCACTTATGTGGTTGAGGAGATCTTTGGAGCAGCTTTTTACTGGCGCAAAACACAGTAGCTGTCCTCCTCTTCTTTCGCATGTCCTCTTGATATCTCGGTGTGATCCAAGCTCACAGAGGAGCCCAACAGGGCCCACAACACCCTGTCTTCCTTGAAGGCAGCCGTCAACGCACCTAGGAGACGATCACTCCGTTGTGCCTCATCAACACGTCATGGGGAGAGAACCTGGCAAATAGTGTCACGGCACTCAAAAGCTACGATGCAGAAGGACAAGTTTGGTGCCATAGTTTACGAGAATGAGAATAGCAAGTGGTGGGCAAATGTACTGTTAAGTTTGGTAAAAATATCTCCCGTGACCGACACGACGGCCACCAACCTTAATGTCACATTGTTTACTACAGTGTCATTGGCGCCCATGTTTTCTCCTTCTTGTGTCCCACACCAAAACTTCTTTATTGGCAATTGCAGTCTTGCGTCGTCTCTCATTCTTCATATTTTTCCTCCAATTCTTTACAGCATTTTAAAGTTATTGCAGTCCAGAATGGCGTCGAATTTCGGAAACTTTTTGCCCGACCACCCGGTGTGTGTATTATAATTTATAAGCAGTGACATACCCACTACCAAACAAGTAAAGGACGATAAGAGTGAAACCTAATAAGATGCCGTCCAGCTCGTTCCGCCCTGTAAAATAACTAGTCTCAGTGCACGCAGTCAAGGTCTCAAATTCTTGTTCTTATCACGTTCTGGCCTCCTACCTTTCATTACTGCCCCTTGCACTTACACATAAATGGTATATACAGTAGGCGCGTCTCTGTACCATATCATGCTCTAGGCACAAAAGCAGCCGACTATGCACGTGAAGACAAGAGTTACCTCAGCAAAGTACGTGCCCAATGGGTGCAGCACATGAAACTTACATAGAATACTGCTGTCTCTTACTTTGTCCAAAGCACCCTATGCCGCCGCCACCACCGCTGTTAGCCTCGGAGTAGGCGGCCGCGCACTCGGCCGCGGCACCTGCGGTGGTCGCACCGTTGGCGCAAGACGAGTAAGACCAATCTTGGTCATCCAGGAGGCACGCGGACCCTTTTGGAAAGCTTATGTAGCTGTTGGTGGACGCAGACGAGGATGACGGGGTTGTCACCGACCTCATGGCAAAGGCATCACCCGCAGTGATCACGACCGACGTACAAAAATGCACCGGGTGCACTGAGCACTTTTCTGTCTCTCTCCCTCTCTCTGCAGTTTGTTTAAGATACTTCGCTACTGTTACTGTTATGGTACTACTACGCTAACGCAACAACTAGGCATGTCGACTGTGCCTCCGCAGCCGCAGCCGACTTTTTTCTCTCTCTCGCTCTCGCCGAGAGAGAAATTCATTCAAACTGTAGTATGAATAGTGCACACACGTCGTCGTATGTACTGAGCGGGACGACCGCGCGCTCGCGTGTGCGTGAGAGAGAGGGGTAGGCCTTCTGGGCAGAGGAGGAGGGTGCGAGATATCCGCCAAAGTCGAACGAATGAGCAGGCTTTCTCACTCACTCTCTCTCTCTGGCAAGGTCTGTTCACTGAACGCGCGCGCGTGTGTGAGAGAGAAAGTACAGTCTTCCTACTGGAAAAGGCACAAGCACAAGCCATCAATGGAGGCCTGCGCGGGTCTACGAGACCGGAGTTGCCAGGCATGGACTACTTGGCAATGGTCTGGATTATGGAAAGGGTCTGCACATGTCACATGTAAAGTTCCGAACTCGCAGGAATCTCGGAATGACGATTTTCGCCAAACTGATGCGAACATAGTGAGTCCTGGACAGATCGACAGTTGATGCGAGCAGTGATATCGTACTACATTGCTCCAGTTCCCTGACAGACGGCTGCACCACTTACCGGTCTTTTGAACCACTATGTCGAAAGTGTGATCCAAGACGTTCAAGACACTTAACATGACCACGTTGGCGTGATTCATAAGCAACACGTTGTTGCAAAAAGTGCTTCAGTATGGGGGGGGGTTCTTTAGCACGATGCACTTGGATGTATGCTGGAGAGCATTAGTGCACGCTGTTGAAGACTAGATCTTTCACAAAATTCAAGGAGTGAGCGAGTCAGTCTGTCCCCTGTCCTCTTGTGCAGATATTTATCTGCTTTCCTGTCTTGTAGTCGAGTGGTTCAATCGTCTCCCGCAAAGTCCGTAAAGCCTCTGAAAGCCGTTCTCGGCCCTACGAGAATTACTGGCATGGTCGCACTTTAATTCACATCACCCAGCAAGACGAATCAATCCGCGTCTCCATTCTGCACTGGAGATCTGCTTTGATCCACGCATGCTGTGTGTGTACAGTCAACCACAGAGAACCCACCCAACCCATCGCTTTTGAAGAAAACCTCGCTCCTGCGGTTAACCCTAATCTGTAACTATTCGTAACGCCCAAGCACATGCACAGTGTATGAACAGCGCAGCGAATGTACAATACGCAGAAGAGAAATGAGCGGGCGAAAGCTTTTATTCACCCTCGAATGCCTAGCTTGATCAGGGTCATTGACGAGGTTTCTCTCGCAATTTCCCCGTAGGCAGCACATGTTTTCTAACAGTCTTATCTTTACCTTCTGAATCGGCGTCGACCTCTCCCTTGGACTCGAACTGGGTGGTGTCCCAATCCAAACCCTTGCACTTTTTTTTCCGGGCTAGAAGACTTGAGCCAGGTGGAGGGGGCGAATGTCGGGTTTCTACCTTTTAATGCTTCCAATCGGTCGCTCTCTCTCCTTCCTCCTCCCGTTCACCTTGGTTGACGCTTCCCTGTGGAAGTCTTCATACTACGACTTCTACACCGGACCGGAGTACACACAGGCAGCCTGCGCCCAGCCGAGCACGAGCAGCAGTCATCAAAACAAATACAAGCGATTTGTAGTGAAAGTCGAGAGCCATTAAAAATCTCTCACTTTCACTTTATCACTTTTTCATGCATGATATTAATTGAAGAACTTCAATATGATTATCTTAAGCTTTAGCATTATGCTTTAGTGTCGTACAGCTTCTTCAATATTTTTCAGTGGCCTCCAATGTTACACCGACGGTCTGGCGCAGGCGCAGGCTCCCGTTGTAAACAAAAACAGTGCCGCGACCTCGAGACAGCATAGGACTGCGGACTTGAAGATGGCCTTGAAGCGCGGCCACCCGTCTGGCGAGGCTTCGTCGGTCGGTCCTCTGAGGAAGAGTCATCTGTCTAATAAGGAAAACCTCCTCCGGGATCCGAGCGCTCGGGAGCGACTCCGGGGAGAAACTGTCCGACGTCTTTTTGCTGCAGTCAACCAGCACGGGCCCCAGCAGACGACGAGAGCAACAGTGAGGCAATTTTTCGGCATAAGATCTTTTGTGTTTTTGGGAGGGCTTAAAGCCCAGCTACGGGGAATCGTACTGACTATGAGTCACTTATCAATGGAGTTTAAAAAATACATTTTGCATAATTCTATGCTCAATCGTAGTCCGTTGCAAAAAGTGAAGTGCATAATTTCCTCTTAACGACACATATGTGAAATTTGCTCACTTGGCCTAAATCTCCTAATGTGGTATTTTCTAGTCTCTTGTTTCGTCACGGCTTTCTTTATTCATTTTTTTTTTCAAAATGTCGTACTCGTCTTGATATTTTACGAATCAGCCTTAGTCAGACTCCCACTCACTGACTCTCATCCCCTATTGGCGACGGGAGCTTGGAAAATTGTTGAGCTCTGTTCAAACGGCTGAAACTACTGCATCAGCAATTTCAACTGCAACTCTTGCCACTGAACGAGAGATGTCAATTTCCAACAGAGAACTAGGTCGGGTCAGTACTGCAATAAGCAGAAAAAACAGCCTAATAAGCTCAGAAATTAGCGGGAGAAGTGGCTAAATAAGCAAAAAAAAGAAAAAAGAAAAGAAAGATGCATTTGTTATTCAGTGTGATCAAGTACGTATCGAGATATTCAAGCAAGCTTTGGTTCCATTGAATCAGCAGCATATCCTTCATTATTTTTATTGTCTTTTCCAGCCACTGTCGCGATCAGTTTTCTGACTTAAGCATTCTCAAGTGACTCGCACATTTGTACTGCCATTTCACGCAATGGCAAGACAACGTCAAAAAGGGCATCAATTCCCTGAAACTCAATCCTGCCTGCCTGGAATGACTCGTAAAAATTGACGTTAGGTTGGGTTAAAGTGTCGGGATAAATGGGCTAATTTGTGTACGACAAAGCAAAAAAGCAAATAAAGTGTCTTAAGCATAAAAACCTTATTTACTCATTTTTGAACTCCCTACGCTACTTTGTGCATACTCTAGATGCATATATTGACCATCGCTAGTTATTATTGAGGCGAACAGGTTTGTTTGCGTCATCTCCTTGAATTCGATATTACAAGTCAGAGCCATGCAGTGGACGTCACCTCCTCATGGTGGGACAGTTTTTAACAAATGACCCGGTCCCTCCGGTACTCCCTAAGTACGAGATTACGTTTTGTCTCAACCCGTCCGTCTACCCCTAGGAGGGCGGCGACAATTCTTCTTCTACCACTTCATCCCCCTTCTCCTGCTGCTCGTGCCTGCGCATCAAGGTGTCGGCCGCCGGCCCCTGTGCCCTGTGCGGCAGCGTGGCGTGCGCCGCCTGCCTGACGCGGTGCGGGTTCTGCAGTCAGGGGGTCTGCAGGAATTGCAGCGTGGCGTCTACCGAGAATCTCGACGACGATGTCTGCTGCTGTGCAGGCTGTCACTCCATGGGAAGAATTTAAGAGAGAAATACTTACTGTGATATATATCCTTTTACCTTTCAACTGTAACTTTAGAACAGATACAAGATGCATCGAAAGCAGCCTTATACGAGAAGAGGCCCTATCTCTGGTTTAATGGAGTCTATCCTGGAGAGCAGTCGACAGTCTTACACAGCAGACTACTGCAATACTGTGTCAACTTGACCGGCTGAATGCTCTACTTTCAGAGATTCAGTCGCTATTCGGTTGACTCCAAGTATTCAATTTTGTTATTTTATTTCACGAGACCCACTCCCAGAACAACCAGAGCAAAGTCCCCTACCTATTGTAAAGCTACTTTTGACTCTCGTTTTACCTATATATGTCGCACATCACTATAACTGAGACGTTAGAAAAAAAGAGATTTTGATGAATAAAAGATTCTGTTGCTCTGTGTCGGATGTTGTTTTCTGGAAAGATGGTTTATTGACCTAAGGTCACTCAGGGTTAACATTTATTTTGTAACTGATTTCTCGTAGTTAGCGCACGCATTTATGTCCTAATTCGCCTGCGAATTCTTCAGTACTGGTACCACGGTTGCTTCCGCACCCACTTGAGCTGGATGCCAGCGTCTGTGCGGTACCTGATAGAGGCGGCCTCAGCGGCAGTCACCGTAGCTTTCACCGAGTGCATCAGGTTTTGCGCATTCAGCACCAACATGTCCGTGGCTTCCTGGTCTTCGTCAGTGCCTGAAAGAGAGAAGTGTCCGTAAAAATTTTCATATGCATACATATGCTGGACCGCTGTGATACCCTGCATTGTAACGTATTCACCTTTAGATAGACCTAGCATTGTGGCTTTCACCGTCGACAAGATCTTTAGCTGCGTGGCCATAGTAGGTATACGCTCGGACACGAGAAGCATATCCTATAACGGAGAATTGCATAACAGTGATCTCTTCTACATCCGTACTGCAGCAGTCTGAGCTTACGTTCTCAAGTAGAATGATAGTTCATCCCCAACGAGTGGCGTCATAATCATAAGGTAAAGAAGAATGAAAAAGTTTCCCATCTCACCGCTCTCATCCTCCTGTCGGTGCAACCCTCGGCGAGCTCCTTGGCAATGGCCGCAACTTCCTCGGCTGCATCAGCGATGGCCTTTGCACAGGCAATCTGCCAACATTGATAAATCTCATTCGAAGTGCTCATTCACTCGAAAGCGTAAGATCGCGTATATCATGTTTTACCAAATCGCGCTTGCTGTATCGACCGCCACCCACATTTCCAACCATTTGTGACAGTTTCCCGGTGTTCAGCGCAGTCCTCTTGGCTGCGGCCACGATGTCGTTGTCCTGACTCGACCATTGCTTCACCTCCTGGTGCAAGTCATGAGCAGCCAGCTGCGCGTAGAAATGTACTACGGTTAGCATGACTTGGTGTGCTTATTACGCAGGCAGTGATGTACGTGCAACATAGGTGGGTTCACATTACAGACTGAACTACGCAATCAATGTCAGTGCCTAAAAAGAACCGACCTTGCCCACGAGCTCATAATTGTTTTGTTGGTTTCTGATGTACTCTTGCTGTCAGCAGCCACCATTACCATGATCGGGCCTTGACTGGGTGTGGGAGTGAACTTGAAGATGTCGTCAGACTCGTCATCGGTGGTGACGGTGACGTCGAACCGGTCAGGGAGTGGCGGTCTTAAAGGAGCTTTTTGACGAGACGTCTCTTTGGCCGTCCTGTTGTTGAAGACGACCGAGAGTGCCTGGTATGACCCCTCGTCATCGGAGAGCGTCTTGTTGGCATTGTTGTAGTGGCTGTTGCTGCTGCCGCGATGATGGTCGATGGAACGCGTGCTAAAGGTCGATCCACCCAATGCTTTGCTAGCTCCTCCTAAAAATGTAAGTGCCGTTGAGAATTATCTGCTATAATTCGTTCACATCAATGGATGACTAACAAGGCGCCTCCAAACACTGGATCCCGTACATATTTCTTACTATCTTCCGTGATTGCACAAAGTGACAACCTTGATGCATTTCCGTTCTGTCATCTCAATTCAAGTGTGTTCGTACTATCAATACTATGTTTGACTGATCTTTTGCATGACGACAGAATCATATTATATCGTTAAACCACATATGTTAAGCTAGGCCGAAATTACTCAGCATTTGGATCCACGCCATGCCTACGTACAAGACACAGAGGTGGTAAAAGGTGGTAAGTGCATACATCTTGACGCACACCCACCTGTAACTCTCGAGGAAGGTTTTTTTGTGTCTTGCTGCTGCAGCAACATGTCCAGGTCTGATTCAAATGTGTCCTTGCTCTTCTGCCTGCTGGAGGACATGTGGTGTTTTTGGTCAAGCTCGTCATCGTCCTTCTTCACTTCCGAGGAAGTATTGCTGGGTGGAGGCCAGGCGACCTGGAAAAGTTTCTTCCATCAAAAGATTGACTCATTTGGTCACATTACGGCTTAACAGACCTGGCTGGGCAGAGGAGGCCTCCTTCCCAGAAGGTCGTCCATGTCGGCCACGTGCGTGCTCAACTTGAAGTCGCTGTCCAAATTCTGGACGTGGCGCCCATGATCTCTTTCCCATCGTCCTCGGCCTTCCTTCTCAGCGTCCTCACTCCTGCTACCTCCGTGTTGATGATGGTGAAGTCGCTGTTGCCATCGTTCGATTTCCTCCCTCTCGCGGTTCTCGTCCACAGGCTCGCGGCGCTCCCGCCGGTACGTCACGTTCTTGGCGTGTGGCTCGGGACTAGTCAAGATGAAGTAGAACATGGTACGCACGACCAGTGCAAGGCTGACCGAGTAGATTTGCTACTCACTTTGCAGTTCGACAGCAACGAATCTCCTTGGTTTACCTTGTGTGTATGCTTTCGTGTGTGTACGTACGTATTGTATGTGTGTCAAATCGGAAATTCGTCAATACGCGTATTGACTAAGCAGTCCGTACGAGTATTGATAAAGAATGCATTGATATTGTCTGGAATATCAGGCAGGGGGGACTTCGAGATTGAGACATTGGTCAGTCCAGTCATGACCTTCAAGTCGATTTCAGGAGTCCTTGAGTAGTTGCCGTCGTTCGACGAGCGCATGTACTACGTTGCATTTCTACAGTGCAGTACTACACTGAGTGCATCATTTGAATTGCCAGCGGGGTCTAAATCACAATAGTCCATAGCACAAGCACAGCAGGACAGTGGCAATGGATTTGGTCTACCCATATGAGTGACTCGATCCTTCGTTTGTGACTGTGCATTTGATAGTCCATACCCGTACTGGCTGACACAAATCTGAAGGTCCGAATTAGTCGTTACGCGTATTGTGCCTAGTGTGAACGAGTGTTTACTGACTTCGGTTTGGACTGTAATATGAGAATTGCCGAGAGCCTTTTTACCTGATGAGGTCACAGCCCCATTTGCGTACATATGCGTTTCCACTCTCTGCAGCCGTATTCCTCTCGATCATAGCCACCAGGTCTTTTACGCTGTGATGATCCTAGCGTGTGATAAGTAATCTTCAGTGAGCAGTATTACGCAGTTATGCATATAGTCAAAACCGAATAAATGGATACCGTTTGAATGAAATTTTCGGAAAGTTGGAGGAAATGTTTTTGCCCTAAACTATATTTCTCATTAACTTTAAGCCAGGTAAGAGGAAAAAACCTTAAACGGAAAAATTGCATGCATGGAAAGATTGTTCCAACTCCGAGGCCTTTTTGGCCATTTCTTTTATTCGTGGAAATGGCCGCCATCCATGGCGAACGGCTTGTTCCGACTCATTCCAATCGGTATGTCATGTACCTGGTCTGTGACCACCTCGTGCAATATCTCCTCCGTGAGGTTGTCATTGGACGCCGAGTGGGTCTTCTTACTCATGACCCCACCCAAGCCCCCACTGCTCTTGTGAGCAGTGCTGCTTCTCGCATCCGCACTCTTCGATCGCAAGTCTGGAATGTCCAGGTGATGGTGATGGGCTCTTCTCTCCATAGGTCTTCGCTGTTGTTGCTGCACGTAGACGTCATGGCGACGCTGGTGCTGTGGCTGCCTTTGAAACTCTTCTGTTTTTTTCTTTTCTCTTGTGGTGTCTCGAATGATCTAAACATATCGTGGGTCATGAAATCAAGAAACAACAAAGGCATTCTTGCAATTCGTAAAAAAAGTATCTGCCAGCGGCCTCGTTTCCGGGTTGGGCAATTGAGCCTACCATAGCACGCACACATTCATATATATGTGTGTGCTTATGAATAACAGCAACCTAACAGAGACAGGAGTTAGAACGGAAAATGATTATTTGACACTCCAGTTTTAAAGTAATCCAGTGCAGTACTCATTGCCTTTCGTGAAGTGTACTTGTAGTGCAAAAGAAGTACTTAACAGTAATATTTTGCTAGCAATTAAAGTAAAGTAACTTCAGTACAAATTTATCATTCCAAAAGCCAAGATCTTGAAGATGTGTGAAAATGCGACAAAAGTTTGACGAGATTCAACTCAGATTTTCACAAAGCTTCAGGCGATTTAAGAGAGGTACCTTAAAGCGCCATTTTTTAACCTGCCAAATTTTTCCGCTCGAACATTTCCGAACCGATATTTTAAGTGTAATGTGCACTGATCCCCAAAAGTGTTACCACCACAGGTACTCTATCTAATCTGTGCATGCTTTACCAGCACAAGAACAGTTTTTGTGCTGTGTCACTGTTCTGCAAGTACTTGAACTGCAGTACTCTACGTAACAGTGCCCTGTAAGCACTTCGTACAGAGTGCGGACAAAATTTGTACATACGTAGATGTTTGCCTTGATCAAGAAGGAGAATTGCATGAATCTCTTCGTTTACTTTTTGGCACTGACGGAGTCTCAGTTTATGAAGGTAAAAGTTGAAGGATGTGCGCAGTTCATGCTATTCTCGCAGATTTTATTGGGTCAGAATTTTCTCCGCACCCTGTGGGCTCGCTTCTGCTAGCAACACAGCTCATGGACCCTGTTGAAATGTTCCTCAGCAGTGCATAGGGGCATAGGTATTAGCAAGTCGCATGGGTTGCATACTGTGAATGCATAATTGCGCGAACATGCATTCAATTACCAGGTCTTGGTGAGTGCGATACGGTCTGTTCTGTAAGGTCTCCTCCTGCTGCTGCTTCTGCTTCTGCTGCTGCTGCTGCTGCCCGATCCCCGAGAGAGCCCTGAGCCCGGGATCAGCTTCTGCCTCGCGCATGAGCTCCTCGATGAGGACGTCGGCGTCGAAGGTCTCCTCGCCGCTGTTCTGCCTCATGGACGGAGACGTTGCAACCGGAGGTGGCGGGGGAGGCAAGAATTGATTGGGATAATGTCTTTGGTCTTTGCTGCTGCTAACGGAGGTGGTCTTTTGTTGGTGGGTGGCGAACTGCGATGGAGGCGGTAGTGGAGGCACCAGAGGCGGGAGGGCTGCGGGGGATGAGTGCAAAGACTTTGGAGGTGGTGGCCTTTTGGGTAAGTTCGTCGTTGTTGTGCTTCCGCCGTTTCGAGGAACTGTGGAGAGGAAGGAATCAAGGAATGTGGCATCGTAGAATAAACACCTCGAGATTGTAGTCTCGATGAATTACAACTCCGCGTTAAAAGCTTTCTTCCAGTGACGTAACTTGTACAGTGCATAACGTTGTACTGAGTGCGAGAGCTGGTTTGTACACCGCATGATAAGATGTGCATATTTGAAGCACGACGTCATAATGGAGGTTGGACCAGAAGTATACTAGAGTCATTGCACAGTGTAGGACGTACAAAGATGTAATGTGGCTCCATGGAAAGAGGAGATTCAAAATCGGTACTCTCAAGAAGAATATACCAAAATAAGCCAAGTTACGTTCGCCTCAAGCTTAAAGTCATCTTTCTTACATTTTTTTTTTCAGATGCATTTTACGGTTAGCTGACATTAGTGTACCCGTAGCTTTTCAACCTTGAGAGCCTCGTCATTCTGGTGTTCCTTTTGGTCCACCCTATAGTTCAGTTCGTTGAATACGTGTCCGTGCAATATGGGAAAGCATTAAGCATCAAAGTACACGTATAGTACAGACATGCAAAAGTAGCTCAGCCTCCAGGGATAAAAGTCAGTTTGTCCGAGTGGTCACTGTCTCAAGGCTGAACCTGTACGCGCTCATGTACCCTGCACTAAGCTCATTGCTTTCTCATTGCCTCAGAGACAGAGAAAAGAGACACATTACGTCATCGCCAATCTTTTTAACTCTTTCCTATAAATTAGACATTGGCTGCGTCATGCCTGGAATACCTGGGTTGCATTTGCTCACCATTCTTTTTCTTCTTGGGAAGATTTATCCCTCGGTAACGCGTGTTGTGCGCCGGTGCCAACAGCTCTGCGGATCCGAAGATCTCGTTGAAGTTGATGTTGAATATGTCGTCGTCCATCATCGTCTGCGGCTGCTGGTGCCTCTTGGCTGGCGGCGACGACGAGGGGAAGCGCGGGGAAACGTACTGTGGAGCCACGGGCATGCTCTTAGTGCCACCACTGGAGACTGGAACATGGAAAACTTATTGACGTCGGCGTCGGTGTAGCACTTCCTGCTGTCGTTCTATATAAGCGTCAACTACATGCAAGATGAGGTCCTTGGGTTGGAGGCAAAGAAATGAGAATTCCAGTCAACTGGAACAATGTGAGCATAACATGGCCGTGTATCACGGTGCACATGTATGAATTACCTGCTTCCGCGGGATGTTCGACTATTGTCGGATCCTTCAACCGAGGATACGACGGATGCTCCTGCTGGGTATCCTCTTGTCCACGCTGACGACGTTGGCGAAGTTGACCGTTGGAGTCGCTGGCTGAAACATCCTCCACGGAGGCCAGTAGCTGAGCACACACAGACACACACAGAGAGCGAGGAGCGCATAGAAGGAGGAGAAAGAGAGAGAATTTGACTACAACTGCTACTACTCGTACGTACTGCTGTAGTACTTTTTTTGTACACGCGAGCTGAGCGCACGCATGGGTGTATGGGCAGGAGGCTCAGCCCACCTTTCTTAATTGGACGTCGGCACGAAAGCGCTGGCTCGGGGCAAGATGCCAATTTCACATGTTCTCTAAGACAACGAACGCAAACGCGCTCGCGATCATCGACTTTCTTCCTGTCCCGTCAAAAAGTGAAGCTTCGGCGATACATTTGTCGAACAGGGGGTGGGTGAAAGGGGGGTACACCAAATGCAACTCGTCCTCCGACCCTTATTGAATGGAAAACGCATTTGCTCATTCGTGGCCTGCCGAGTTCACTACATGGGGAGGGAAGATTCTATGTTTGTGTCGCACCCTTTTAACAGTTGTTGTGTGGAACAACGAAAAAACTATCAGCTTCTGATTACTTGGACATGTTGAGCGTAGAAAATGCATGTGTATGTACTGAGGGTGCACATGAGAAGGCTCATCATTAGCGACCCTGACAAGCTTGAAACTGGAGCTTTAGTCTTCCTGTTGGAACTGAGGAGACTCGAACGTTGGTACTTATGTTGTTTTCCTTCACTTCAGTTTTTCTTGTTTCACCTTCGTTTTCAAGAACGGTGAATTCTTCTCTCTCTCTCTCTCTCTTTTAATTCCTAAAACAGAGTAGTTTCTTTTGCAGACTTCATACAGTTCCTAGAGCGGAGAAACTTGAGGAAATCATCTCCTGCTGAATGAACAGGAACCTCTTTTCGCAGGGCCTCTGAAGCCTCAATGAGGACCTTACTCAGATGATTAACATCATTCATTCTACCCAGAGAAAAAAAAGACATTCCTGAAGGGATTTCCGTCAAAAGTAAGAACAGTAGAAACGCTTTTTGTGTTTGATGCACGAAGTGGAAACCCAGGCAGGTGCGTGTGACAGCGTGCTTATATAGAAGAGCTCGATGATGATTCAATTTTAAAACTACCAAGTCCTCTACCTCAGTTAGCGCTTTGACTGTCTCCTCCGGGCCCTCGGTTTTATTCTTGCTGCTGTCCCTTGTTGGTGCTCTTGTTGCAGTGGGCGGCGAGGTCACAATGAAGG
>JAAUXU010005919.1_pt1 | contig 22371 bp, 21 predicted proteins | sample 7278151 | NCBI WGS metagenome assembly JAAUXU01 (sample SAMN14350113, study PRJNA611818) | marine sediment metagenome | isolation source: surface marine sediment (1.8m) | place: French Polynesia: Moorea | collected 2018-08 | reverse complement strand
CTGTCCAGAACCGATGATGGTTCCGTGCCGGAAACGACAATCTTTTGATCTGCCTGCAAAAAGAAATCCAGACTGTTATAACCGGTATCACCACCCAGATCGACAATTAGATAATCCGTCTCCAGCGCTTTTAAGTGCCTAATAATTTTCAGCTTCTGAAAATAGGGCAAATTGGCGCTGCCCAACCTCGACGAATCTCCCCCGATTAATGACAGTCCTTTGAAGGCAGTGGGGGTGAGGATGTCTTCAAGCGAGTCGACTTTTTTATCCAGAAAATCATTTCAGGTCTTGTCCAGATTTTTGACACCGGTGTAAAGATGGGTGTCAGCGCCACCCAGGTCAAGATCCGCCAGCACCACTTTCTGGCCTAATAGAGCCAACCCGACCGCCAGATTGGACGCAAGCGTGGATTTGCCAACCCCTCCTTTGGCGCCGCCCACGGCAATCATTTTATTGCAGGGCTTTTTGATCGTTGAGTCAGTCGGTGCCGCTTTCGATTTTTCAGCATTCCGATCCCGAAACTGGCGGAGGATGATAATCACCGCCTGGTCAATGGATCGCATCATATTTTTATCAGGTTTTGTTGCAAGCGTTTCAATCGACCTGTCTGCGGGCCGATCAGGACAGGCAAATAAATTTTTAAGTGTGGTTTCCTCTCCGCTCGGAAGCGCCTTTGACGGCACCGCTATTGGTCATTGCTTTTGATTTCCGTCCAAGACCGCAACGGCATCTACATCATCAAGGCTGTCAGCAGAATTTTGCTCTGTGGTCACGTCTTTGTCCGCAAGCTCTTCTGAAGACGCTTGTTCTTCAGATAGTTCATGTATTTCATTTGAGGGCAATGAAATATTTTGGCACCCATCGGGGTTTTGGATAGAAGTTTCATCTGAGGATGCGTCATCTTCTCCGGGTTTCCCTGTTGATCCCATTTCCTGAGATTTTTCTTCCTTTTCGTTTATGTGCTCAGCTGTCTCTTGGCTCTGTTCGGGACTTCCTGAAGAATTTTGTTCTGAGGAAGCCACTTTGTTTTTGACTCGCTTTGAAAACCCAACCCCCTCTGATTGATCGTTATTTACGCTTATGAGCAAAGCAGCCGCCTCTTCCCCCCGAGACATTCAGCAAAAATTTCCCCTATGGGCACTTCTTTTTCCTGGAAATCCTTTGACTGCGTATTACACTGAATTTGTTTATGATTTTTATTTGATCGACCGATGGCATCGGTTATCGCTTCATGGCATCGAGCTTCCGTCTTCAGTCAAATGTTAGGTCATCTATGTCAAATTTTTCTTTAACCTTATCCCTGATCCATCTCACTGCTAACGGTTTGGTTCTAAATATCCTGCTTTCCCAGCACGACCGATAAATAAATAACTCAGACATTTTCGAGAGCCTGTTGATCAGCTCGATATTTGCACCAATGGGAACATTATTAACCATCGCCACGATAGGTTCAGGATTAATTCTCGAGATTTCTGCACATAGCCCCGCAATCGATTCGACCGTTTCATCGGATATGTCCACCTTCGTTAATTCCGTGTGATCGATAAGAATATATTTGTATTTTTTAAATTTTGCTTTATTCTGCGTCAGGTGTTGTCTCAAAGAATCGATAAGATCCTGATCCGTAACTCTTCCGCGACTTTCGACGATATTGCCGATACCCCCATCACCATCTTTTATCCTAATTGGCATTATCGCTTCTCCATATAGCCAGGAGGGGCAGCGAATCCGCCAACGAGTTTGGACAAACCGCGTGCGAAGTCGATGGTGGTGCGATCTTCGAATCTGTCACTGATAATTTGGACACCCACCGGTAAACCTGATTCGGTCAGCCCAACCGGCGCTACGGTGGCCGGAAGCTCCGACACAATTGCCATGACCGTCCAGGTCAGGTTCTTGAAATAGGACTTTGACCGTCCGTTAACCGTCAATCTGCGCGATTCCATTGGCAGGCGATGTTTGTGTTCAAAGGCGGCCGTTGGTGACACCGGCGCCAGCAGCACATCGTAACGTTCAAAGAATGCTGCCCACTGCGCCTGCTGTTTTTTTTGTTTTTCGATGTGGCCCTCCCATATCGGTATGGCCCCGGCCATCATATCATCGCGAATATTTGTCCAGATCCGCAAATTTTCCCATAGATGGATATTCGGACGCGCCTCCTCGTCAATTTTTAGACCGGCTGCACTTAGTTTTTCAACGGCCCTTTGAAGGGCCGCCAACACCTCTGAATCGATTTCATTGGCAAATTCGGAATCTTTAAACCACACCGCAACGCGATAATCTGCAAACTGCTGCCTTCGCGGCGGTAAAAGTTCAGGTCGGCTGTCGTTTTGATCTGCTTGGCCCGGTGTCATTAAAACTTCCAGGGCGAGCTCAAGGTCATCGGCGCTGCGGGCCAGAGGGCCAGCTACAAAAAGCGGTAGCAGCGGCATCGCGTCAGGGGGAACCCGGCCCGGCATGGGCGGAATATGCCCATAGCGCGGAACGACACCAAAGGTGGGTTTGTGGCCGAAAACCCCGCAAAAATTTGACGGAACGCGGATCGAGCCACCCAAATCACTGCCCAGCTCCAGCGGCGTGAAACCCACGGCAATTGCTGCTGCCGAGCCGCCCGATGAACCGCCGGGCGTTCTAGAGGTGTCCCAAGGATTATTGGTCGTACCATAGACTGGGTTGAAGCTTTGAAAATCACGGGCGTGATATGGGATGTTGGTTTTGCCAAAGATGATGGCGCCGGCGTCGATCAGGCGCTGGACCGCGATGGCATTTTGTTGTGGCAGGTGGTTTTTTAGTTTGGGATCGCCCGATGTTGTGGGCATGCCCACCACTTCGAAGACATCTTTTACGGTCATCGGCAGGCCATGCAGTGGCCCCCAGTTTTGGCCATCAGCGAGTGCTTTATCGGCTTCTGCTGCGCGTGTCCGGGCTGCGTTTTCATTCATGGCTACAACAGCATTGATGCGGCCATTATTTGCCTGTATGTTTTCAATAAATCGATTGAGAAGATCGAGAGAGGAAATCTCGCCGCGCCGAATGGCAGCGGTCAGCTCGGTTGCGGATTTATAAAGGAGGGGGTCAATGGGTTGTGGGGAGTTGGAAGCGGGATCTTGCTTTTCGCAGCAAATGAGAAAGCCAATCAGAAGCGAGAGTGCGCTAAGCCGAACAACTTTCCTGCAAAGTGCCATAAAATGTCCTCTCAGATATTTCTTTTTTTAATCTTCTCCAGTTTTTCTAAAAGCTGTTTTATGTTATCTTGCTTCTTCTTTTCTCTTTGTTTCTTCTGTGATTCATTATAATAGCGGTGGTTTTCCATAAGCTTAAGCGTTCCTTTATACCATTTTGCGCCATCGCTGACATCCAAGCCTCTTGCTCGCCGCCCATCCCTTAATTTTTGATCCAGTTTGAAAAAATCGTCTCGGCCCAGATGGTCGAGATCGGCATCACACAGTATTTTTTCAATATGAGTTTTCGGTTTTTTTGCCAAATCGGTCGCCAGTATCATTTTTTGAACCTTTTTTATTTCGGCCGGCTTGTAACCAATTATTTTAAGGATTCTGCCGGCCATGCGGGCCGCAATCGGTTCATTCTTGTCATATTCTCTGATGTAACCGGTGTCATGAAAATAGGCTGCAGTAATGACCAACTCGCGATCCTTTTGGGAGACATTCTCAGATATGGCAATTCGGTTAGCGCTGGCAACCACTCCTCGGGTGGGATGCAGGGTATGATCGGCATCATGGTATTTAATGCCGTCGGGCAGTTCATCTCTGAACAGCTCCCGAATATACTGATCCACGATTTTCAACCGTGGCGTGTGCGGCTTATATTTGGGTTGCAATTTCCGGTTGGCCCGTTGATTTGGCATGCTGCACCTCCATTTTAAAAGTACCAAACAGAAGCACTCAGGATGTGGACTATCGAGAGAACCTTGAAGCCGGGTGAGTAATAAGATTCGAATCTGAAAATGGATAACCGTTTCGTGTCAGTTCGAGTAGGAGATTCAAAAATAGATTAAACGTATCTATACCTAAATCTGTGGGATTTAGTCAATAATAATCAAGGGTTTCTGACCGATGAGCCGTTCAAAGGATCAACGAAAGGATGTTGTCGGTTTATCAGGCGACTCTATGCCGCTGCCTTACCAGAGGCCAACGCCGTAAATATCATGCTGTGTTCTGGTTTCAAGATGCTCGTTGATATTTTGATGAAACTCGATGCGGCGCGGGTCCTTTGTCCACTGTTGCCAGTTTTCTAAGGATACCCATCGGCTGATAACCAGGCATTCCTCGACCCGATTCAGATGAAAAAATGTTTCGCCTGAAATATACCCCGGTTGCCTGACGGCCAGTGACCTTAATTCGATGATGTGCGGTAAGAGTGTCTTCGCATTGAGCCCATTCTTTGCCACGTGTTTGATTAAAACGCCAATCGCCATTTTTATTCTCCTTTCCGTCGCCCATTCTCCCTTTTGTTTGTTGTCTAGCGAAGTGACTACTTTAGTGGCGTCGTATGATACAGAGATCAGAACTGGGATTCGCGATTTCGGATGGTGAGAATAAGCTACTTAGGGCAGCCTATATACCACACCGTGACATATGTCAATAGCGATTGGTCAGGCGGGATTAATTGATTTCTATAGCTGCATATACTCGGGAGAAAGAAAAGTTACGCTCTTGTATTATTTCGTTTTATTTTCAAATAAATAACGATCAACAGGCAGGGTAGCCAAACCCAAAACACCTCACTCATGATGACCGTCAAGCCGCGCGGGCTCAAAAATGCCCTGATGCTGAAAGGCGAAACCTCGATGGGCGTCCAGGGGAAGAAAAAGCGAATATTGCTCAAAGGGGATAGCAGGGCGATACCCTGCCCCCCGTTGGTCAGGGCATCCAGCAGTCCATGGCTGGCGGTGAGAAGAAAAAAATAGAGAATGTATTTCCACCATTGAAGTGAGAAAATCACTTCCTTGCGGTAAAATGTGCAGACAATAAAGATACCCAGCAGGGCCGCAAAAAATGGAGAATGAAAAAAACCTCTGTGACCGAAAACGTGACCATAAGGAATGTATAGCCAGCGGTAGCCAATAACATCAGCATCGGGCAGCACAGAGCAAGCAATGCTTAAGATCCAAAACTTCAGGGGTTCCTTTCCATCAGCAAAACCGTATGCAGAGGAACCCGCAACCACAGAGTGCGTTATAATTGTCGGCAAGGCAATTTCCAATCAATAAAAATTCGGCATAAAGATCCGTATGCGATCATCTGGCGATCAATATTTCCAGGCGTAAATATACCATTGATGGCCTTCCATCCTCATATCGTAAACAACGAGCACATTAAGATCTCCGCGAGTCATATAAATTTTCACTTCAGCCTTATCACCGTCAAGCGAAATTTTGGGTTTTCCTAGTACGATCGAAGGATTTTCAGCCAGCCGTTTGGGCAGTATTTTAAGATAATCTGCTTTGGACATAATTTTTCGATCCCTGCCGGTCATGATCGCCGCGTTCTCATGAATGAGATCGGCAACTTTTTTGGAATCTTTGGTGTTGACCCCATCCTGAAAGTCCAACAATACCCTTTTCAGTGCCTGTTCTTGAGGGGATTGCGGTTCATATTGGGCTAAAGGCTCATTTTGCCCGCAGGATAGGATTGCCGCTGCGGCGATTGCAAGGACAAGATGTCTAACCATGGTTTTAACCTATTACCATGTTGGTCAGATGACCAGCTCTTGACGGTTTTGTCAAGACGATCACATAAAAGTTTCGACCGTTCATGAATTCTTCGAAAGCCGGCGATATAAATAAGCAACATAAATAAGCAATGTCAGGGCAATGCCCAGAATAAGTTTAGTCACTCTAGCCATGTTTTCTCCGAATCTGCTCAAAATATTTCAGAATTAGGATCTTCTCGCCGGCAACTGAAATTCCGCAGACGGTGATCAGAGAAATGCACACCCATAATGAAAGACGCCGTGAAATTTCCATTTCATATTTCCTTGCCGACTACGATTTTTGGTTTAAAAAACGGGTTATCAAAACCAAAACAGAGCGAGGTGCAAATCGCGTATTAAAGGCCAGTAATTTGTTCATAAAACCAGGGATGATGATTTTTTTGCCTTTCATCAAGCCTGCAAAACCGGTCTCAGCCACTTCGGCAGCCTGCATCAACCATGGGACGTTGATGATTCTTGCGTTGGTCATTTCGGCACGATCTGCAAACTCGGTGCGTGTCGGACCCGGGCACAGAACGGATACATTGACGCCGGTTGTTTCAAACTCAGTATGTAAGGCTTCTGAAAAAGATAGCACATAGGCTTTAGAAGCGTAATAGGTGCTCATCAATGGACCGGCCTGAAAAGCAGCTGTAGAGGCAACATTGAGAATACTGCCGGAGCGCTTTTTGACCATATCGGCACCAAACAGCCTGCACAGCAGGGTAAGGGAGGCAATATTCACCTGGAACAAATCCATATGTTTTTCGATGCTAAAGTCTGTGAAATTTCCATTAAGCCCAAATCCTGCATTGTTGACCAGCACATCGATATCGATGCCGTCGGAAATTGTCGCATCATAGAGCTCTTGAGGAGCAGAGGCAATGGATAGGTCTTTTGCAAACACCTTTGCAGTGATATCGTTTTGACTTTCCATTTCCCCAGCTATTGCTTCAAGTTTCTCCCTGTTTCTGGACACCAGTGCAAGATGGTAGCCATTTTTTGCAAAAATTTTGGTTAACTCATATCCGATACCGGTGGAGGCACCGGTAATCAACGCTGTTTTGCTTAGCATTTGCCCTCCTTGATTTTCAGGAACACAATATCAGACGAACGCGACTGCCAATCTGACTACCTCATCTTATCCCTCTTCCAGGGCACGCACCTCATTGGTGCGAATGCGCAGGCGCTCACTGATGTCAAGGGCGATATTGCGGATGAGCTTAACCGCTAAGGATGGGCTTTGTTTCTGCAAAAGACTAAATTCATCCGGTGTGAGCACATAGGTTTCAGCGTCTTCTTCTGCCCAAACACCAGCAGAGCGCGGGCTGCCGTCCAAAAAGGCCATTTCCCCGAATGTCACCCCGGCGCTGTAGGTGACCAGCCGCTTGGTGCGATCGCTTTGTGAAAGGTGAATACGGACACTCACCAATCCTTTGACCAACAGGAATAAGTTTCGATCCGTATCGCCTTCTTTGACAATCCGGTCGCCTTTTTTAAATGATTTGCGTACCAATTTTTGCGCCAAGATGTCAATTTCCGGCGGACTGAAGTCTCTGAGAATATCCATTTGTGCCAATTGAATTTTTCCGGAAGCGCCTGCCAGATCAATCGATTGTGTCAGAACGCTATCTTCAGCCCATTCGAGCGCCGCATCGGTATCCTCAAAAAAACAATCTTGGTCCAGAAACTGGTAGGCCCCCATGGCCTTGAGAAAATCCGACAGGGCTGTATTGGCGGTCAGGTAACTGATCAGCAGGTATTTGCCGGAGGCGCTCAATTTTTTACTGATCTGCACCAAGATTTTTGCACCGGTGCTGTCGATTTCATCAACACGCTTCATATCAAGAATGCAATATGTATAATCATTAATGGCGTCCTCGATTTCCCTGGCCAGATTATCAGCCGAGCCGAAAAACAGCGGTCCGCGCAGCTCATATACAATTATCCCTTTAGCACGTTCTTCCAGTAGCTGGTTATTTTTTAGACTGCGAACCTTTTTCGAGCGGATTTGATCACCGGAATAAGTGCGCTTTACAATGGATTTGCCCATCCTGACGACGAATAAACCGGAAGCGATGACAATTCCGATCAAGACAGCAACAATTAGATTCACGCAAACCGTAATCACCACCACCACAAGGGTGACAACCAGATTGGCGATGATCCTTTTGCGTTGCTGGCCGGCCCGCGACAGGTTTTGAAACAAATCCAGGGTCCATCTGTCAAACAATCCGATGCCCACGGATATGATGATTCCGGCTATGACGGTTAACGGAATTTTTCCGATGACCGGTCCGAGGGTCATGACGATGACAAGGATCAACAGGCCGCATAGCAGGCTGGACAGACGCGTGCGCCCGCCGGCCCTATAATTGGCCATATTGTGCAGCTCTGATCCGGCAGATGGAAGGGCGGAAAAGACGGCGTTGATCATGTTTCCGATACCCTGACCAATAAGTTCTTTGTTGCTGTTGTGTCGGGTGCCGGCGATGTTGTCTGCGGCCAAAGAGCTGAGCAACGACTCAAGGGCCCCGACCGAGCCCAGCACAAACCCGGTCATCAAGATGCGGGGGAACAGGTCGGCCAGATTGATGTTCCACAGGATGCTGGAAATCTTGGGCAGGATATCGGGTTTGGGCCATTGAAATGAAAAATTACCAATAACCGGTCCCATATCTGCTGTACCGGCGACATGCTTTATGGCGTAAAATAAAAGCGTGCCGGCGATCAATCCGATAAGTGAGGCTGGTACAGCTTTAATATAGCGCCGAGCGTAGAAGATGACGATGATGGTGATCAATCCCACCACGAGTGTTAACGGCTGCACAACGGTGGGGGTGTAAAAAATGTCAAACAAAGAGACATGGCTCTTTGCCCCTACCAGTGGTCCCAATTGTTCAAGTATCAGAATCACTGCAATTCCGTTCATGAATCCCGAAACAACCGGATAGGGCACATATTTGATCAGATTGCCTAGCCGCAGCGCCCCGAACAGAAACTGAATGAGTCCGCCGGTTAACACACACAAAGATGCCAGACCGACAATCAGAATGTTCTTGGAACCCGGATCCGGAACATGCAGGCTCACCGACAGTGGGAGAACAAATGCGGCCAGGATTAGCGACAGCGGCGCTTTGGGGGCTGTGATTTGGATCTCCGTGCCACCCAGCAGCGAGGCGCTAAGACCGCCTAAAAGACAGGCAAAAATTCCCAACAAGGCGGCAAACGGGAGGAACTCTGCACCCAGGGGGCCATACACAATAATGCCGTATCCGATAGAAAGCGGGATAGAAATGATAGCCGCAGAAACAGCGCCGGAGAGATCCCCCTTCAAATTGAATCGGTGCTTGGACAGATTCATTGCCGCATGACCCTTATTATCACATATCAGATAAGAACGTTTCTACGCTTTGTCCTCCCGCTTTATGCAGTCATTGATCACTTTCTGGATTCTTTGTGGCGCCAGCCGGCTGCCAGTTTTGCGCGGCGAGCCGCCAATGATTGCGCTGCCACCCCAGCAATTGTCCGCAGACGACAAACCTTCAGCTTTGTTCAAGGCCTCATAAATGCGTTCCACAGGGAACATTACAAACGGTGACATTTTACCAATCGTGTAAGCGTAGCGACCTTTTCGGTGTTCAACTAGAGCGACATAAGCCTTTATTTTTTGAGAGAACAGTTTTGTGCGTGCGTATGGTCCTTTTTCATGAATCATCTGCCATCCGGGCCCGCCACCGATCCTTGAAAAGCGAGTGTCCAATTCGATTTTTTTGCTGCGCCCCTCGATGGCAGCATCAATTCTGGCGCATACCTTCTGGAGGATCGCCTGCATTTGCTTTTTCGACATGTGATAGATGCTGCCATCGGCTCGCGCACGGGTGTAGGGCTCGTATATCCAGGCCTGGTGGTGAATTTGCGGATTGTTGGGATGGACCGGATAGGCCCCTGCAGAGGCGTCCAGGATATCTTCGAATAAAATCATTTGAACCAAAAGATTATCAAACCTTAAACCTTCCAGTTTTTCTGAATTTTTAAGCAGCCAGCAGGACAGACAAGCATCCTGATCGACATCATTAATGTAAACGCGTGCATGCGGTTCCCCGTTTTTTTGGTAGGTGTCTAGCAAGCCCAGACGTATGTAGTAATAGACCTGGGCGCAGGTGCTGCGGGTGGCGATGCGGGCCACGCCTTCATGGTGATTGAAATTGGCATACGGGCCCTGAATTAAAAACCGCGGCGGCCCCTTTACATAGCCATCAAGCGCAATCGAAAAGCGCGGCTTGGTATCAATGAAATCCTCCCAGTTGATAACCACACGCGGTTCCAAATAAACGCGTATCATGGCAATATCCCGTTTGAGTCAGAGGTTGTTGGGATCAGTTTTAAACGAAACAGGGAAAAATAGGGAAGACACGGCAACTTCAGGTATATCCATAACCGTTTAGGCGCTACAATTCAAGCCTTGTCTTGCTGCTTCGCTATGAGGAAGCCGTGCACCATGAGGACCTTGGCAGAGAATCTAAAGATCTGGCTAGAGAAATGAATTAGTTAAACAAGCACTGACTTTATATTACGGTACCCCAACGACTCTTTTACTATCGCAATAGCGATCATTTCCACCGCTCATTGGCTGGTTGACGTCGGGTTGGTCATTATAGTACATGCGAAAGCGGGCGTGAGGAACAGTGACCAATACTTTTTGGCCCTCATTAATTCTGCCTGCCCATATGACAGGGCCCTGTTGCCCGTCGCGGTTTAATTCGTTAAGAACGACGAAGACATCCGTGCGCGAGGCCTGGAGATAACATGAACCTGTTGTTGCATATATTGTAGGAGCTGATATCAAACCGGTTAACATGATTACCAGAAACCAGATTGCCATTAATTGAGCCATTATTTTCATGATTCCCCCCTTTGCACCCTGACAATGTCCTTAATACCGGATTCTGACTTTGCTTTTAATGCGGTTTATCAAAAGGTTGGTATATAGAACATTAGGTCTCGATGGATAACATGTCAAATGATGCAATTTTTTGACATGATGTGTTATCCGGTTGGAGGGGCACTGGACATGAATCTAACCAATTTTGCACCAGGCAGTTGACGGTATGCCTGATAAAACAGCTGACGATCAAATACAGGATGGCTGCACCAGAGTTTTCGATCTGGCATTTACCAGTAGGCTGGAAAGCGCAATTGATAATAATTTCAAATATGATTGATTGCTGAACCGGCGGCCCTTTTTAATGGCAAACCACAAGCAAATGTCAAAGGTCTCACCAACAACCTGTTTTGAAGTGATATCTAACTTAATTTAGGGCTCGGATAGCAGGAACCTGTCGATCCGTTGCGCTGCAATCACCGCCAGGCGTCAATTAACTCAAAATGATAAAACACAAGCTTCCATTGACCATTTGATTTTGCCCAAGTGGAAGACCATCGTTTTTTGGCAGATACCCACGGGTACTCTTTGTGTTTTCTTGATACCTTATAATTTCCACAGGCGACGCCGGTGGTGCCAATCACATTTAGATGGGAGGTGACGATTTCGAGATCGTAGTATTCATACTGCGAAATCAATTCTTTTAACTGCTGTTTCCAAAGCGCCTTATCCATAATTCTATTCTGGGTAAGGTAGCTGATCATTGAGGTAAATCCGAAAGCTTCCCCTTCAATATCGGCGATAATGTCAGCATCCCAATGAACCAATGAATCGTTATATCGTTGAACAGCAGCACTGAGCTCGGTTAAATCATCAGCGTGCCCGATACAAATGCTCATGGTCAACGATAGCATCAACGAAAGAAAAAAGGGCATCAAAACTTTCCGTTTCATATTTTCCCCCTTTCGTTTGGATTGTGATTTGGCAAATTCTAACATGACCAGTTTACAACTGTTGTGCGAAACCGTTCTGTACAAAGAAATATGACAACAGCGGCAAACCTGCTATCAGCACCTGTGCTCAATGTGTTCAAGGCCGCCAAAGCATTTTGAGTGCCTTCTTTTCCCGTCGATATGCTACGAATAAGCATTCCAAAGCGAAGACGGAATCTCCCCTGCCTGTGCATGAACAGCGCACCCTTTGTTTAAAACTTCGGTGCGACAACCCGCCGTGTAAACTACAGCCAGAACAGCAGTTTTAAAGAAAGTTGGCCGGATCGACAATAAGGGCCCTGAACAATTTGTCAGACGGTTTTGATGTATCGATAAATAGCGTATTCAGTTGTGACACCCGGAATTGCATCGATGCTGTCTTGAATTTTTTTTCTGTCATCGGTATCAAACCAGGTCTGCCAATCCTCCACTGAAAACCATGTGCTGATAGTTGCAATCTCATCTTTATCATCGATTGATTTTAGGTATTCACCGGAGATGTATCCGGGCTGCTGCGGGACGAGACGCCTGATGTCCTTGATATATCGGAATAGCTCTTTTTCTCTTTTTTTATCTCTGGGAAACTTGCGTTTGATTAAAACTTTAATCGCCATAGCCCCCCTCCTTGGTTATTCCGTTTGCAGGCCCAATCCATAGTATTCATATTCAGCATCGCCGACGTAGTAATCCCTGAATTCATCTACATAGGCCTTGCGTTCATCACTGTTTCTCCAGGCTTCCCATGCTTCAATATTCTCCCACATTGACACCACCACGATTTGGTCTTTGTCCATAAGGTTTCGCAGATTTTCTGAAGCTATATAGCCTGGTTGTTTCATTGCCCCGGTGCGGGTGTTGATTAAAAACCGGGATGCTGCCTTCATGCTGCCTTCTTTAAACTTACGTTTGATTAAAATTTTTACTGCCATGTTGATGCCCTCCTTTCTAATTAAAAAAATTGAATAAATTTTTTTTAATCCGGCCTGTTTTTAGAAAGGTTTTTAGTGGCAGAAGTGGCTTCCGATGATGATCAGCAGCGATAGAAAAGTGAGTTTCGCGGTTCGCTATTCGAAGTGACAATGAGTTGTAAATGAAGGGAATCCGGCTCAGGCCCGATACCAAACTAAATAGAAAAGAGGCGCTTAAAAGTCAAGAGAAAAGGACTGTGGGGTTCCTCCTGCGCCAAAGGCTTCGGAGGACAAGCAGGGCTCAAGGTGCTGTGTCCAAAGGTTCAAGTTTCCGAAAGAGCGGTTTTTTGCTCGTTGAATCAATTATTTAAGCAGGTTCAGATGGCCCGTGCGGACAGAGTCGGCCACCAGTTTGCCAGTCAACTTTAATTTTGCCAGACGGCCTTTTTTGGCAGCCATAAGGATTTCGCGCAGTTCTTCGACCGTCTGCGGTGGTTTAAGCTCGACTGGTTTTTTCACCAGCGTAATCGATTCGGTCGGGCATCCGGGGACACACACGCCACAGCCCAGGCAGCGATTCAGATCCACAACCGCTGTTTGGTTCTCTGGGGCTACGCGCACCGCATTGACCTGACAGCTTTTCTCACATTCACCGCACCCGACACAGGTGTCCTGATCCACGCGGGCATGAAAATTTGACGCCCAATAATCCAATGGTTTGGGCAGGGCTTTATGGGTTCGAAGCATCCCGCAGCAACAACCACAGCATGAGCAGATAAATTCGGCCTTTTCCGTGTTGGACGGCTGAAGTACCAGGCCCTGCTTTTGATTCTCTTCAAGAATGGCCAGCGCTTCTTTGCTGCTGATTTCTCTGCCCATACCATTTGCGAGGGCCATGCCGGCCATACTGCCAACGGCCAGACAGGTTTCTTTGCGATCCGTTGCGTCGCACGATTTGCCTTCAAGCCGTTTTTTTTTGCGGCAAATACAATCAAAGATGACAAAAGGGGCTTCAGCCTGTTGCAACAGGGTCGACACTTCATCAAAGGTGCTGACATTGTGCTGCGGGTGGATGCTCTTTGATATGGGGATGGTGCGCATCTGCGGCAATTCAGTACTTAAGAAGGCAATGCCGAATTTTTTATCCGAAGTATATTCGTTGAAATCTTTGACAAATTCCGGGGTCAGGCGGTCTAACTGATATTCATACATCCCCACCACCAAGGGCGCGTTGCAATACACCATTTTACCGTTTCGGCGTTTGGCCTCGATACCCCCTTTTTTCTGAATATCTTTTAAAAATTTGGCCAGCTCTTCAGGTGCATCAACCAGATCACCGGCCCTTTTGAAAATTGTTTCAAGGGGCTCGTATTTGTAGTTCAAGCAACAGGCAATGGCAGCTTCTTTGGGCGTAAATATATGCTTTAGGATTTTTATCTCAACACCGGAGCGGGTGGCCGGAAAACCAACGGTTTGCTTGTCTAAATGCTGCTGCAGTCTGACATAGACTTGATCATTTTCTATCACTGGGCACCTCCACATCAGATGGTCTATTTGAAATCCGAGGTCCGTATTAAATCCCAAAAATGGGCCGGTGGTCAAGGGTTGTTTTTGGGGAAGGTTCCGGGTTCAGGGTTCACCCGCCTTCGCGAATGCTACGGCGCGGCAGGCAAGGTTCAAAGGAAAGAGAACTCAGAAATGGTTTGAAAAGCGCGGGCAGGGGCGATATTGTCAAATTTCAGGGGAAAAGGCTAACATCATTTAAAGATATTTATTGGCGGAAAGTAAATAGACATGTCGTTTCTGAAACATACGCCGCAGTTTGCGAAACAGGACGCAATTGCAATCCTGAATGATCTTTACGATATCCAGGCCACGGCAGACGCCCTTCCTAGCGAACGCGATCAGAACTTTCGTATGTCCACCCCGTCCAAGGAATGTTTTGTCCTGAAAATTGCGAACGCCTTAGATGACCCGGCCTTGCTGGATTGTCAAAATCAGGCCATGTTACATCTCAATCGTCAGGTGACGTTCTGTCCCAAAGTTGTTACGAACCGAAACGGCGAGTTCATTTCCGAAATCCAGTCTCCAACGGGCGCTACCCATAAAGTTCGTCTTGTAACCTATCTGCCCGGAGTTCCAATGGGATCTGTCCAAAGACGCTCATCCGGCCTTTTTGAAGACCTGGGGCGCTGTGTTGGTGAAATGGACCGTGCGATGACGGACTTCGATCATCCTGCGGCCCGGCGGGATTTTTACTGGGATTTGGCCAAAGGCTTACAGATCGTTAAGGAATATCACCCCTTGATACCAAATGCCCATTTACGGGAGCTGATCGAGAAATTCGCCGGGTATTTCGAACAAAGCGTAACACCGCTACTTCCGGATCTGCGTAAAAGCGTGATTCACAACGATGCCAATGATTATAACGTTATCCTTGGTGGCAATGGCGATCTGTACACACGAAATCAGCGGGTGGTCGGTATTATTGATTTCGGTGACATGGTCTTCAGCCATACAGTCGGCAATCTGGCCATCGCCATTGCTTATGCGATTCTCGATCAATCCGACCCCTTGCGGGTTGCCGCCCATATGATCAAAGGATATCATCGACCATTTGCCCTCACCCAAGCTGAAATCGCCGTGCTCTATCCGATGGTATGCATGCGGCTGTGCATGAGCGCTTGTATTGCAGCTCACCAGTTAAAGGAACGTCCCGACAACGAATACCTGATGATCAGCCAAATGCCGATCCAGCGGACCCTGCCGAGGCTGACTGAAATCCATCCGCGTTTTGCGGAGACGGCCTTCCGTCAGGCCTGTGATCTGTCTCCGCTGCCGCACGCTCAAACCATCTGCAAGTGGCTGGACCGAAATCGTATCACTGCTGCGTCGCTCCTTGATATTGATTTACGCACAGCCCCCCTGAAAATATTTGATTTAAGCGTTGCCAGCTCCCTGGTGAGCGGGAACCCGGAAAAAAACAAAGAATCCCATCTGACCAAAAAGCTTTGGGAAAAAATGCAAGCCGCCGGCGTCTCAGTTGCTATTGGACGCTATAACGAAGCCCGCTTGATTCAAACACGCTTTATTGGCAATATTGATTCACCGACCGCTGAGCACCGGACCGTTCACATCGGTATGGATGTGTTTGCCCAACCCGGGGCCACAGTTTATACTCCATTAGCGGGCAAGGTATACGCCTTTTCGAATAATGAGGGATCCCAAAATTATGGCCCGGTGATCATCCTGCAACACACCACCGATTCGGGAGATTCTTTTTACACCCTGTACGGTAATTTAAGCTTGGATACCCTGGAAGGCCTGACTGCCGGCAAGTCCATAGCCGCTGGGCAGCAAATCGGCCGAATTGGCTCAGCGGACGAAAACGGTAATCGGACACCCCACCTTCACTTTCAAATTATCACGGATTTGCTGGATAAGGATTGTGATTTTCCGGGCGTGGTTCGAGCCAGTGAACAGCATCTCTGGAAGCTGTTTTCACCGGATCCGAATCTTGTTATCGGTATTCCGCAGGATCGTTTTCCGGCGCCGGATCCAAGCACGTCAGACACTTTGGCCGCGCGCCGCAAATATATCGGTCGCAATCTGAGCATCGGCTATCGCAATCCGATTAAGATGATGCGGGGATGGCGGCAGTACCTGTTTGACGACACCGGGCGCAGATATCTTGATGCCTATAATAATGTGCCCCATGTCGGTCATTGCCACCCCAAGGTGGTGGCAGCTGCCAGTCGGCAAATGTCGGTTTTGAACACCAATACCCGCTACCTTCACGATTTCATCAACCGCTATGCCAAGCGTTTGTGTGATACCCTGCCGGCACCCTTGAGTGTCTGCTTTTTCGTCAATTCGGCCAGCGAAGGAAACGAGCTGGCCCTGCGCTTGGCCAGAGCCTATACTGGGCAACGCGACATGATTGTGCTCGAGGTCGCCTATCACGGGCATACCACCTCGCTCATCGATATCAGTCCATACAAGCATAACGGCCCCGGTGGTAAAGGGGCGCCATCGTGGGTCCATACGGCGCCGATCCCTGATCTATACCGGGGCCTTTACCGTTCAGACGATCTGCAGGCAGCCCTTAAATATGCAGGACACATTGACGACATCATCCGCGAGCTGCAGGACAACGGTATGGGACTGGCCGGATTTATTGCCGAAACCTGCCCGAGTGTGGCGGGACAAATTTTCCTGCCCAAAGGTTACCTGTCGGCGGTTTACCGCCGGGTCCACAAGGCCGGAGGGCTGTGCATCGCCGACGAAGTGCAAACCGGTTACGGTCGAATTGGCACCCATTTTTATGCTTTCGAAGCCGAAAATCTAGTTCCCGATATCGTGGTTTTGGGAAAGCCTATCGGTAACGGGCACCCCATCAGCGCCGTGATCACCTCTCCTGAGATCGCCGAAGCCTTTGACAACGGCATGGAGTTTTTCAGCACTTTCGGCGGCAATGCTGTCTCTTGTGCAGCGGGCTTGGCCGTGCTCGATGCGGTGATCGAGGAAAATCTCCAGTCCAACGCGCTGAAAGCCGGAAAACGAATGCTTGCCGGAATGATCCCGTTTATCGATCGTTTTCCGATTGTCGGCGATGTGCGCGGATCAGGGCTTTTTTTAGGCGTTGAGTTGGTGCGCGACCGTGAAACCCTCGAGCCGGCCAGGGAAGAGGCGGACTTTATCGTCAACCGCATGCGCGATGCCGGCGTTCTTTTGGGCACGGACGGCCCTTTTGAAAATGTGATAAAAATCCGGCCACCCATGCCTTTTAACGAAAGCAATGCCGAGTTTCTGGTGGCCAACATGGAGCGCATTCTGACGGAAGATTTTTTGGTCTAAGGTTCAAAGGTTCAGAATTCCGTCATACGCCAAAGTCTTCGCAGGAAAAGCAGAGTTCAAGGATTCAACAAAATTGGGTTTTAGGTGCCCCGCATTTGCCACAAAGGCTACGGCGGGCGGGCAGCTTTCCCGGCTTCGCTCAATAGAGCTACGCCGCGGCAAGCAGGTGTCAGATTACAGACCACAAAAGTCAGAAGACTGATGACAATCAACAGCGAGCCGGATGGGTATCTGCGTGCGGATGCCTGGCTGGCGATATAACAGGACATCAACATGTGGCGTTTGCTTGACAGTATATCTTTTCCGGTTATGATTTTTATTGCAGCCTTTTTGCTGCTGGCGCCATTTAGCCCCATGCCGCATGTGGTCGAAAAAATCATCATGCTTAAAAACGGTAATCTGAGCCGGGCGGTCGACATATTCGATCTGTGCTTTCATCTGGCACCCACCGTTTTGCTAGGAATAAAACTCCTCCGCAGCCGTAAGCAAAAATAGGCATTTGACTTACAAATCAAAGCTTGTCCTTTTTTATCTTTGGCGAAGCAGTAAGGAGCGCTTATATGATTGATTTATATGATGTGACCCTGGTTGCGGTCGTTTTGGCCGTGGTCGAGCTTATCGGCATATTGCTGGCCGTTGACGCAGTCATGCGACCACGCTCGTCTCAAGCCGCCATTGCCTGGTCCATTGCCCTGGTTGCGCTGCCATTCGTTACGATTCCCATCTATATTATATTTGGCCGCACGCGCTTCCATGGCTACCAGACAGCTCTGCGGGAAAAAGAAGCCGTTGTCGGGCAGCGCCTGACGGACTGGTTTGCGCGCATGGAGGCGACAGCTGCAGAACCGCAGGAAGGGCTCGAGGCTGTCGAGGACCTGGTACGTGGCCTCACCAAGATTCCATTTACAAGGGGTAATCGTGTCGATTTGCTCGTGGATGGTGAGGCGACTTACGGGGCAATGCTGGATGCCATCGCGGAGGCCGAATCCTATGTGCTCGTCCAGTTTTACATCGTCAAAGATGGCAGTGTTGCGCGCCGTTTGCGTGATGCCCTGATCGAAAAAGCGCAGGCCGGGGTACGGGTTTATTTTCTATATGATGAGATCGGCTGCCTTGGTTTGTCGGCCAATTATCTGGATGCGCTGCGGAAAGCATCGGTCGAGGTGTCCGGCTTTAAAACCACCCGGGGGCGTCGCAACCGTTTTCAGATCAACTTTCGCAATCACCGCAAGCTGCTGGTTGTCGACGGGCGCATCGGCTTTGTCGGTGGGCATAACCTGGCCGACGAGTACCTGACCTTTCGAGATACCCATCTGAGATTAGAGGGTCCGGCTGCCCAGCATATTCAGTTCTCCATCCTCAAAGACTGGTACTGGGCCACTCGGCAGGTTCCAGAGATCAGCAAAGAGATCCACCGATCCGACAGCGATGACCAGAAAGTTGCCATCGTCAACACCGGACCGGCCGACACCATGCCGAACTGCAGCGCTCTGTTTGCAACCATCGTCCACACAGCACAACGACGATTGTGGTTAACGAGTCCCTATTTTGTACCCGATGATGTCCTGGTGCGTGCACTGCAGGCCGCCGCCATCCGCGGTGTGGATGTACGCATTCTGCTGCCCGGAAAGGCCGATCATCGCCTTGTCGAGCTGGCCTCATTCACCTATTACGGGGAGATGCTGGATTGTGGGGTTCGGCTTTTTCGCTATCAGGACCGCTTTATGCATCAAAAGGTGTTTTTGGTGGACGACCGCTTGGCAGGCGTTGGCACCGTCAATCTGGACAACCGGGCCATTTACCTCAACTTTGAAGCCACAGCCCTTGTTGCCGGTGATCGTTTTGTTCAAGAAGTGGAAGAGATGTTAAAAGCCGATTTGGCCTTATGTGAGCCGGTGCGTCGTGAGCAATTTGACAACAAACCGCTTCGATTTCGGGTTGCCGCCCGCATTGCCCGCTTGGCGTCGCCCTTGCTGTAAAGCCAATCTTGTTTTCAACCTTCCGGTGGGTAAAATATCAACTTGCTCTTTACCGCATTGAATAGGATGCATATCTTTTCAGCTATATTTTTTGACGTAATGAAAATCATTGGTGAAAAGAGGCCATATAAACGCCAGTACTGAGGTTCAAAATGAAGTCAAATAAAAAGAATAAATTGAAAGACATGCCTTTACAAAACGATCAAAATTCGGCGTCGAAGCCATCAATAACGCGTGCAGACAGATACAACCTGTGGCAATTGAGGTGTCGCCAGGCGTTCTTTCTGGTTGCGCTCGCAGCCATTGTTTTGCTCTGGCCGCAGAGCGCGTCAGCCGAAGAGGGCGCTGCGAAACCCATCAATTTTTTGGCCATGGGAGTGGGGCTGCTCGGAGGGCTTGCGCTGTTTTTGTACGGTATGGAAAAAATGACCGACGGCCTCAAAGCCGCAGCCGGCGAGCAAATGAAGATCCTGTTGACCAAGCTGACCCGCAACGCAGTCACCGGGGCGTTCACCGGGGCCCTGGTGACAGCCGTGATCCAATCCTCATCGGTCACAACCGTTTTGGTGGTCGGTTTTGTGAGTGCCGGCCTGATGACGCTGGTGCAGTCAGTGGGTGTGATTATCGGCGCCAATGTGGGCACCACCGTCACAGCCCAGATTGTGGCTTTCAACGTCACCGCGGCGGCCTTGCCCCTGATTACCATTGGTTTTTGCATGATCTTTATCGGTAAAAACAGCCGCGCACGACACTACGGTGACATGCTGATGGGCCTGGGCTTGATCTTCTATGGCATGGCGGCCATGGGCGACGCCATGTCACCGCTGCGAACGCACGAAGGTTTCATAGACCTGATGCGCTCCATGGAACGACCGATTTTCGGGATGTTTGTTGGCGCGCTTTTCACAGCCCTGGTGCAGTCGTCTTCGGCGACCATCGGTCTGGCGGTGGTAATGGCTACCCAGGGTTTTGTGACCCTGCCGGCCGGAATTGCGATCGTTTTCGGCGCCAAAATCGGCACCTGTGTAACAGCGCTGCTGGCCTCGCTGGGCAAACCCCAGGATGCGCTGCGGGCAGCTGCCGTGCACGTCGTTTACAACGTGCTCGGGGCTGCGATATGGATTGCCTTCATCGATCAACTGGCCAGCCTGGCTGTCTGGGCGTCAGCTTCTTATCCGGAGTTGCAGGGTGTTGAACGCCTCGCACACGAGGTGCCGCGACAGATCGCCAATGCGGCCACCATCTGGGCGGTCGCCAATATGGTCATCTTTCTGCCGTTTAGCGGGCTGCTCGCCCGCCTGGTACGCGTGCTGGTGCCGGAGCGCGAGACGGCCGAAACGGTCATCGTACAGCCCAAGTTTTTGGACAAAGAGCTGATGCGCGTGCCCTCCCTGGCGCTCGAGCGCGCACGCCTCGAGTTGGGTCACATGGCCGAACTGGTTGATCAGATGCTGGAGGACGTGCCCGCGGCTTTCCAGAACCGGGATTTTCGCGAGGTCTCGCAACATCATGATCAGGTGGTGGTGCTTCGTGAGGAGGTTTTACATTACCTGCAGCAAGTCGGCCGTGAGAACCTGACGGATATTGAATCAGACGAGCTTGCCCAGCTTGTGTCTGCCACCAGTGAAATCGAAAGCATCAGTGCTGTCATCGGCCGTGAGTTTGTCCACCTGGGCGAAATCTTCAAGCGAGAGAATCTCACTGCCAGTGATACGACCGGCACTTTGATCGGAAAACATTATGCGGCAACACGTGAGGCTGCCCGTGCAGGTCTGCAGGCGATTGTGAAAAAAGACGAGCGCGCAGCCCAGGCGGTTGTCGCGCGCCGCGATGAGCTCTGGAAACTTGGCCGCGATCTGCTCCAACAGCAAGCTGCTCGTTTAGCCCAGGACGATCCCCAGCGCCTGCTCAAGCCCCGGGTGCAGGTCGACCTGCTGGACAAGATGCGGCGGATTTACGGGGTAGCCGAGCGCATGGCGATCTCGGTGCTGCCGCGCGCCGTTCTGGCCGGAGAGCTGGCGGCGTAAAATGCCAAGTTGCGAGGTGCGCGTTGCGGGTTGCGCGAGTTTGATGGTTTGAGTCCTCGAGAGATCGATGTATGGTTGTCGAGCTCAAGGCGAGTCGGCGGTGATTTGTTTTAACAGCTGCTCATCCAGGTTGCCGCCGGTTAAGACCACACCAACTTTGCTACCAGGGTCCGACCAATGGCCGTGCAGCAGGGCGGCCACACCGACTGCTCCGGAGCCTTCCACCACCAGCTCATGTTGCTTATGCAAGAAGCGGATGGCAGACCGGATATCATCTTCTGCGACCAGCACCATTTGGTCAATCAGGCGTTGACCAAGCTCGAAGGTGATGTCACTGATGCCCCCCTCCAGCCCCTCGGCAATGGTTTCTTCCGAATCGAAGGTCAGATACGGCCGGTTTTCCGCCAGGGAGCGCGTCATGGCGCAGGAGGCCATCGACTGGCAACCGACGACCCGCATGGCCGGTTTGATTGCTTTAACGGCCGTAGCCACCCCGGCGACCAACCCCCCGCCGCCCACCGGCACAATCACGGTATCCAGATCGGAAACCGCCTCCAGCATCTCCAGACCTACGGTCCCGTGCCCTGCCATGATCAGCGGGTCGTCAAAAGCCGGTATAAAAACTCGCCCGGAGGACTTCGCATCCGCCAGGGCCGCTGCATGGGCTTCATCGAACAGGCGGCCCTCGATCACCACTTCAACCGGGTATTGCCGAATGGCTTCCAGTTTATTGTGCGGAACGGTTTGCGGCACATAAATGCGGCAGGGCATTTTAAAGGTTCTGACGGCCAAACCCACACCCTGGGCATGATTGCCGGCCGAGCTGGTGACAATGCCGATGGCCTTCTGGTTTGCATCCAGCGAGGCGATCTTGTGATAGGCCCCCCGGATTTTAAAAGAGCCGGTATGCTGCAAACACTCGGCTTTGAGATAGACCGCCATTCCGGTATGATCGCCCAGAGGAGCGGAGCGCTCAAACGGTGTTTGTCGGATGATGCCCTGCAAGTTGCG
>JAAUXU010045679.1_pt1 | contig 22381 bp, 32 predicted proteins | sample 7278151 | NCBI WGS metagenome assembly JAAUXU01 (sample SAMN14350113, study PRJNA611818) | marine sediment metagenome | isolation source: surface marine sediment (1.8m) | place: French Polynesia: Moorea | collected 2018-08 | reverse complement strand
TGTGCCGCTGTGTCGCGCTCATCTTTGTTTTGCTTGATGACCCGGGACCGTGCTATCTGTGCGCAGGACTTGCACCCAACCGCGCCGTGTTTTTTCGCCTTCAGGAGGCTGTGCTGCAGCATTGTGGTGTCTTTCCCGCACGCTCTACACCTTGCCGAATACTGGAATGTCCGCTTTCCGGTGCCTTTAAAGTTTTTCGGCTCGGATTTGGATGTTATCAGGTAAGCGCCCACGGTATGCGGGCAAGGTCCGACGAAATTACTTGGGTGCGTGTCCCACCTGGGTTGCAGGGGGTCTTTATCCCCGCCTTTCTTGCCCGTAACGCCCAGTATTCTCGCCCGGTCCCACATGGAACTGGTGCGAAACTGCGTGCCGAACCGGTCGTTAACTGCTCTCGCTGTCTCCCTGCCGCCCTTGATCGGGTAGTGAGTGCGGATAATTTCGTCCATTTCTGGCGTAAATACTTTTGATTTTCTCATTTTTGCTCCCTTGGTTTTTCTCTAAATTTCACCGACATTTCTTTAATATGCCCCTGCAATTCCCGGGCGCTCTGTTTTGCAAAATCTTTCTTTTTTTCATCTACATAGTCTGTTATACCGCCTTCGATGCTTAAAAGTCCGTGAAACAATGCGTCTATTTCGTCTTCGTCGAACACTCTAGCGGCCAGCACCAGGCAGACATGAGCCACGGCGGCATTCAGGACAGTGGCTCTTATAGCAGCCTCGTGGCTGGATTTTATGTCGTCCAAAAACGAATCCAGGCTGATTTTTTCGCCTGAAATTCTTATCTCCTTCGGGCGAATAGCCCAATCGCGCCCAGCGACATCAAGAAAAGACCGAGTGCCGCAGGCAGTTCTACCTGGGTAAGCGTGTAAAACCCCGTCAAGTCACTGCGCCCGAGTCCGTCTATTCTTCCCCTCGCACCCATAAAATTCGGGTCGAATGCACCTGAGAAAAGAATCGGCACGCCCACGATAGACGTCTGCAGGGAAAAAACGCCGTTGCTCGCTATCGACCCGCTAAGCGGTTGTGCCGGCCACGGGATGCCGTTACCTACCAAGCTGAGAATTCCTGCGGCCTGCGTGCCTGACTGAGCGGTAAAGTCTATGTTGGAGCCAGTCCAGTCCATCAGTGCCAAGTCTCTGTTGACGTTGTAGAACTGCAGGCTATCAAACCGAAACGGGTAGTCGGTAATGGTCGACGCCTTTGCCGCCGGCGTCATGAACACGCACGCCGCTACCACTATCGCGCCGATACAGGCCAGTGCTGCGGCGAGCAGCAGACCGTGAGCGATACGCAAACCCCGCTTGTAATCTCGCTCCCAGGCTTCGGACTCGAATTTGGCGTAGTCCACTGGCTGGCGCCCGTGTGCTACGTCGTAAAGGTTGTGTCGCTTCATGCCATGCCCTCCACTACCTCAAGAACGTCAGAAAATGTCTCTACAACGACTACGTTTTGCCAGGTCGCGTGAAACTCTGCCTCCCCCTTCGTCAGTTTCCGCCGGCTGTCCTCAATGCGCTTCGACAGTCCAAATACTTCCATGCCTCAAAGTTCCACAAAGCATCACTCAGCGCATTATGCTCATCTACTTGTTCTGGCAGTTTTGGGGTTCCCAATTGATCACAGAACTGCTTTATGTCTCTGCAATACATTGGCCACCCTTTAGGCAGATCAATCATCCTGCCGTATAGCCAACATAAGCAAACCCAATCGTAATCCGCGTAATATCCCCAGAATTCCGGCGCGTCTCCGCAAAACCCCACAATCTCTTCGGCCACCTTCTCGTTTGCCGTCTTCTCTCCGGTCAGTTTTGGCAGCACATTCGCGCGCACCCATTCGGATGCGGTCGATGTATCGTAATCTGCGAATTCTCGATACAGCGTTTTTTCGTCCTCGCGCACCATGCCAATAGATATAGGTACAATGGTTTTTCCGTCTTCCTGAAACTCAAAGTCAAAAAATATTTTCACTACAACATACCCTCCACGGTTTCTACCACGTCTCCGAATGTCTCCACGACAACCGCACCCTCCCAAGTATCGTGAAATTGCTGCTCGCCCTTCGTCAGCTTCCGCTGGCTCGGCTTCTTGGCCGGGTCCTTCACCTCCACAAACCTGACGACTTTGCCGCGCTGCACAACCAAATCGCAGAAATTCGGCACGTTTGAAACGTCCTTGACCCGGCACTTCAGTTGCTCAAACCATCGCTTCACTTCTGCGTGGTTTTCATCCTTGCGGCTGCCCCAGGATTTAACTCTCACCGCTTAACACCGTCCACGCTTCCGCTGCGCACTGTGGGACTTGGCCGTTTCCAAGGGCTTTAAGGCGGTCAACACGAAACTTTACCCCCACCGCAGTGCGGCTGATCGCTTCCCTTTCTCGCTCAGACAAACAGCATTGCCGCATAGCTTCTGTCTCGCCTTTCTGGGCTGGAATTCCATCCTGCATATCTCGCAGTTTTTTGGTTTCATTCTCTTTCTTGGATGCTCTTTGTTGTGGCAAGTCTGGCATAGCAACGCTATGTTGCTCGGATCGTTGTTCATCGGATTGTGGTCGATATGGTGTCTCTGAAGGGTCTTTAGCCCACCACAATGATCGCATTTGTCGTCTTCCGCTATCGGATATGCTCTCTGCGCCCGTTTCCTGCCAGTCTCTAAAATATTCATTTTCCACTGACTCCAATGAACTCCAATTTAGCGGCCATCCCATCAACCACTCGACCCACAGGGGGTTCAGTTTTCCACCAATCTGGGTCGGAAAGTCTGGCGTATTTCTGTTCTGTTCCGAGAAACCACCTGGGGGTCGGTGGTCTCTCGCTTTTGGCGTCGGCCACATTATTGGAGTCGGCCAGTATCCAGATGCGTTTGCGGATGTGCGGGGCTCCCACGTCATCTGCTCCCAGAACTCCCCATCGCGCATCGTACCCCATCTCGGCCAGGTCTCCGAGTACGGTTCCAAGCCCCCGAGAAGTGAGCATTGGCGAGTTTTCCACGAACGCGTATCGGGGTCGTACTTCGCCAATGACCCGGGCCATTTCCACCCAGAGTCCAGACCGCTCGCCTTCGATGCCCGCGCCTTTCCCGGCTGCAGAAATGTCCTGGCAGGGAAACCCGCCCGAAACCACGTCAACAACGCCTCGCCAAGGTCGTCCGTCAAACGTTGTGATGTCATCCCATATCGGGAACGGGTCAAGTGATCCGTCGTTTTGTCGTGCGATGAGTACAGATCGTGGGTACTCTTCGATTTCGACAGCACAGACGCATCGCCACCCAAGGAGCTTTCCTGCAAAGATTCCTCCACCAGCGCCCGCGAAAAGTGCCAACTCATTTAGCTGCCCCACGAATAACCCCCTGTTTCTCCGCCTTCTCAATCGTGCGCAGGATATAAACCATCTGATCCGGCCACAGGTCCGGGGTCGCGTGCAATTCCATGTGGCACTGGGCACACAGCGGGCAGGTGAGCAGGTCCGATGCCTTCATGCCGGCCCCTGAGAAGTGCCCGACGTGCTTGATGTGGTGAGCGTCCACCGGCCCCTGAGCCCCGCATTTGCTGCACGGTTGCTCGGATACCCAGCGAAGGTAGGATTTTGACCTCATGCCGCCCGCCCCATAGCTTCACACCAAATATCATCCGGGTGCGGCAGCCTGAGCCCCAGCTCCGACCCACAGTAAACATCGATGCGGTTGAGAAATTCGGTAAACTCCGCCGTATTCAGCTCGGAAGTGCCGCGCAGCCGCTGGCCGACTGTCCCGTCGCTTTTCAGGTAGGTCTTGAGCCCGATAAATCGCTCCTGAAACTCTTCCTTCAGATCCTCGGATGTCGTACCGATGCCGTGCTCGTCACCAAGGTAATTCGCGATCAGGCCAAGCCACATCCACAGCAGATTGTTTTGGGCCAGAGACCGTTTTTTCTTGTATGGCCGCACAATCACTTCCAGCGGCTTATCGGAATCGATCGCTATCGTGTCGAGATACGTCTTGCAGGAATCGCGTATCGAAAAATCGCGCAGGATGTATCTTCGGGTATCTTGCATCATCAACGTCACCACAAAAAAAGCTGTCGTCTCTTCCAGGCTGCTATGACGCGCAAAGGAACGTCCCCAGAAAAAACGACAGCTTTTTAGCCTTTGCGTTTTGGTGGTAGCAGTCCACGTATCCATTATCGCCTATTTGGTGGCGTTTTCAAGCTTCTTGTCTATCTGCTGAGCACCTAGCCAGTCACGCTGTATTGCATCAAAAAACGCCTGCTCGTAGGCAATACCTTTTCTTTCTGCATCAAGCAATCTGTAACCATACTTCCGCTTCTGCATCGGCAAATGCTGGACGCTTTCGCAAACCTCGCGCAAACGATCCTTACCAACAAACTCAAACTCTCTGCGATACCTGCAGCCCTGCTTGTAAATCTGCCCCATACGGCTTTTTGACTTCCCGTACATTCGAGCAACCTCTGCAAGAGTCTTGCCCTCACCCTCAATCAAACCTATAACTTCAAGATAATCTTTCCAGTGCCATTTTGGCGAATTGTCCTTGCGCTTCTCCTGTTTCACGATACACCGGCGCGCCACATCAAGCGTCCTGTGTCGGTGCGCATCAATACCACAATCCCAATAATGGAAAACGACAGTTTCCGTTTTTTTTATCGGATCTTTCATGCCTCTATCCAGCACAACTCGCACTCCTCAAGAAACCACCGCGCCACTTTCCAATCTATCTCAGCGACAAACCAGTCGCCATCGCGACCTATGTAGTGCAGTCTCATCCCATCGCCCCTATCAGTCGCTTGAGTCTGCAACATTACCGGGTGAGAACAAACGCGCAAATTCTTTAGCTTCACCGATGGTTAATTCGTCAATATTCATTTTTTCCTCTTGGTGGCGTTTTCAAGTGAAGTCTCGGAGGATGTTGCGTTTAGTCTGGATACAGGTCCAATTCCTTTGCGCCCTCATTGAGACCGTGCGGACAGGCAAAAACCACTTGCCTGTTGTTTGCACGAAGTACCCTAGCCCCGGTTATTTCAACCGCCCGATACCCCAAAATCCGCAGTGTGTTGTACTCATCGCGGTTAAACCACCTGCGTAATTGGTCTAACGACTGACAGCCTGTGCCGCACACTTCGCCCGGGGTCATTTCTGCCATCGGCTGGAATTTCGGCCAATCCACATACCATGGCTGAAGGCTTGCATCTGGACGTCGCCTTACCCACTTGTAAGACTGACCAGGCTTCCAAGGTCCGCGCCCGTTTTTGTCCTGTATGCGGTAAATGGTCTGTCTCACGCCACCAACGCCTTTTTCAGCCCGGCCATGTGCCGCTTTGCTATTTCACGCGCCTGCGTCCAATCCTGCTTTGTTGTGCGCTTAGGCTGTCGTACAGCGTGACTCTGCGCTCTGTTTGCCGCCTGCGTTTCTGTTTTGCGCTGCCTTCGTATCCAGTTGCGCCATGTGGCCTGCCAATTCAACTTCGTGGCGCCTTGGCCTGTTTTCGATATCCAGTAGTCTCGGAATTCTTCAGCGATCTTTTCTGGTCTCAGGTCCGGCCTTTCAGCCAGCGCCCAGTTTTTCCATGTTTCCGGTAATTCCCAGTCTTCGCTCAGTCTCGTGCCTTTTGTCATGTCTCGTTCCTCTGTTTTTGCCTTTCAGCCATAACTCTACCACTTTCCCCCGAGACCGTTTCCTCTGGCCCGGCCTGTCCGCAAACAGGTTTAGGTACTAGCTCGTTCCCCCATCAAGCAGTTCCATCTGCAAGCAACCCCTGAAACTAATTCAGGCTGTCTCGGGACAGGTTGTCAGTGGTCGACAGCGCCTGATTTTGTAAAAACGCGAAATTCGGCTTTTCGTGACACGCTACCCGCCGCAGGTCTCCGGTATTTTGGTTGTATTCAAAAGATCGCTTGAATACTTGACAGATCGGTCGATCTGCACGAGAATGAGGCTTGTCACGTTCCTCATTCTCGTTTCGCACAAGTTCGAGAGTATTGAAAACCCCGGTATCCGTCAAGGTGCTGGGGTTTTCTTTTTGGGTCATTTTGCTACCGTTCGTCGGAAATTTACTACCGTTCGTCAGTTCCACTTGAATTTCTCACCAAGCTCTTTTCGCCTGGCCCACCAACCTTTCTCGTAGGCTTCGTTCTCGTCCTGGTCCTGCGGGTCGGCGTCTACATACGGGACGTGGAAAACACCGCGGCCTGCGTCGTCCCGGCCCTGGTCTTCGCGGTTTTTGAGCAGGTCGTCCCACCAGTCGGTCAACGCTTTCTCCACCCGGGGCCGGTCAAGCTTACTTGAGCCGCTTTGCGCACTCAGCACAATCGCAGGACTCACTTGATACTGGGGATAAACTGTCTAGCGTAGTCGCTCATCGACAGGCCAGCCCTGTACGCCCGCCTGATAAACCGATCTTTCTCTCTGGGGGTAACCCGAATCATGATGCTTTCCGACCGTCTGTCGCATGGGTCCATTTCTGGCCGACCCGGGCCGTTTTTCTTGCTAGCCATGGGTCTATTATAACTGTGTGCGATTTTATTGCAATAAAGTGTTGACACAATGTAATTGGTAGCGTACAATTATCCCACGCTTAACCACCACCGCGCCACGGACGGCGCATAACAGGAACGAGACAATGAGATACCTAGAAGCCACAGCCGCAATACTGATACCCGTAGCCATTTTCATTATAGGGGTCCTGTCATGACAAAAGGCGCATACATAGTCAGCTCTGGGAGCTACCGCGTGCACAAGTTCGCAGACAACGACTATCGCATTTACACGTATGCCGACGGTGGCCGCCAAGTTGGCAAGCCCTACAAGACCTTAGATGACGCCTTCTTTGCCGCTGACCTGAAGGCCAAACTCGACAAACTGGACTGGGAGTGAAAGTGGACGAAATAGTTTTACTACTGCTCTGGTGCGCTCTGCTCTGCCTTGTCCTGGGCCTAGGCGCAGCAATAGCCGACAGGATTGAAGACAGGCGCATACGGCGGGAGCTCGAGCGCGATTACCCGATAATCAGACAGGCAGACTAATGAAATCACTATACGAATACAACGACGACGACATTTACCACGAAAAAGCCCGCATCCTGCAGGACATGGAATTGCTTGACAGCGCGCTGCGTCACCTGGGTGCCCCGGAATACAACGCCATGCTGCGCAAAATAGCTTTGATCGCGGACGCCGGCTTGGAGTTGGGATCAAAAAGCATGGACCCGCGCGTAAAGGGCCAAATCCTTGATGATGCCTCGGAGCTGGCTAAAATCGTGGACCGCGCAATCGAAGAATGGATAACAGCGGAGGACGTAAAATGACAACCGCACTCAAACCAATGGACAGCGTTATCTTTGAGGTGATGCCGCAATTTCAGCGGATCGCCGCGAAGGGCCAGCGCGTGAGGTGGGAAGAGGAATCGCAGTATGCGTTACAGGCGTGTAAAGCCAACCAGCACCTGCTGAAGTGCGACCCGACCACGGTACAGGATGCGATTATCAACGTGGCCTCGGTCGGGCTTAGCCTCAACCCGGCATCGGGTTTTGCCTATCTGGTCCCGGAATACAATAAGAAAGCTCAGAAGCCTGCGTGCCAGCTCCGGGTGAGTTTCAAGGGCTTGATAAAGCTCGCCACCGATACGGGTACTATTTCCTGGGTCAAGGCTGATGTTGTAAAGTCAGAGGACACTTTCGAGTATCGCGGCATAGACCAAATGCCCATGCACCACATGAATCCGTTTTCCGATCGTGGTGATACTGTCGGCGCCTACTGCGTAGCCAAGACAACAGACGGCGATCTGTTGGTGGATGTCATAAGTCGCGCTGATCTGGACAGGATACGCGCCTGCGCCAAGACGCAAAATGTGTGGGAGCAATGGCCTGACGAAATGGCGAAAAAAGCCATTATCAAGCGTGCCGCAAAACAATGGCCGCCCGGGAAGAAAACCGAACAGCTACATGAAGCGATCCAGGTCATCAATGACGCGGAAGGCACGGACTTTGAAGAATTCGAACACCTGGAGAAAGTCGCGGCGCAGATCATCGAGCATATCGACAACGACGACGAACTAGGCGTTGGTGAAGTCTGGTGCGAATGCACGGAACGCCAGATGGAGCAGTTATGGCGGGCGATCACGAAGGGCGGGTACTTTACCCAGGACCAAAAAGCGTATATCCGCTCCGCCTCTCAGGCATACAAGCAGGCAAACGATGAACAGCCAGAACAGGAGCCAGCATGATCTACCGCAACTGAAAGATATACCACGACCCACCACCCATACCGGACAGACGACATGACTATCAAGCCGTACACGGGGACTATGACGGCCCTGATGACGGGCGCTGCATTACGGCGGGAAGCCTCGAAGAGGCGAAACAACTTATTGATGAGTACGAAGATGAAGTGGATTAGCGTAAACGACGAAACGCCAGACCAGCCCGGAATGTACCTGTGTCATTTCACTGACGGCACTATCGAGACGTTCCCGCTTGAGGAAACAGACTTTGACGTGGACGGCGAAGCAGTGCTGCCCTGGGGCGTCCACAGCGACTGCGTCACGCACTGGATGCCGCTACCGGAGCCACCGGAGGCTGCAGCATGATCGAAATAAAAAACAGATTTACGGGTAAAGTCCTTTTTTCGCTTGAGACGGATTCGCTGAAAGTTGCGGTGTGATTATGGATATCATTATTAAAAATCATTATACCGGGAAAGAGATTCACCGTACCGAAGCGGCATCGATCAAAGATGCTGTACAAGCAGCAGTAAAAGACAATGCGGACCTCCGCTATGCGGACCTCAGCGGTGCGTATTTCAGCGGTGCGGACCTTAGCGATGCGGACCTCGGCGGTGCGGACCTCGGCGGTGCGGACCTCGGCGGTGCGGACCTCCGCTATGCGTACCTCAGCGGTGCAAACCTCATCGGTGCAAACCTCGGCGGTGCAAACCTCGGCGGTGCGGACCTCAGCAATGCGGACCTCATCGGTGCAAACCTCGGCGGTGCGTACCTCAGCGGTGCGTACCTCGGCGGTGCGTACCTCGGCGGTGCGGACCTTAGCGATGCGGACCTCCGCTATGCGTACCTCAGCGGTGCGTACCTCAGCGGTGCGGACCTTAGCGATGCGGACCTCAGCAATGCGGACCTCATCGGTGCAAACCTCAGCGGTGCGTACCTCGGCGGTGCGCGAATTACCGAATACGTCAAAATTAACCAAACCCCAATCTTTTTAAACGGGTTGCGCTATGACATATTGATTTTTGACTCACACATAAAAATAGGCTGTGAATTTCACAGTATGGTTGAATGGTGGGATTTTGATGATTCCGCAATCGATAAAATGGACGGTGGTCGCGCCTTGAAATGGTGGCGACAATGGAAAGATATTTTGCGTCAAATTTGCATTGTTGCCGGTCGTTACAAAGCGGAAGACATGGACCAATAGTCCGCGTCAATATCGATGGCTGAATGGTTACGCGATAAAATGAAATAGTTTTACGGGAAGTTCGTATAAAGATATTTAATACACGGGTAACGACGGCCCGGATACAGGTACAAATCCTGTACTTCCCTCAATTTATGGCGCTGCGGCGTGGAAAGCAAGAGCCTTGCACATTTAACCAAGGCTTTTTAGAGACACGCAGTCTAGCGACGCTGGATAGGTTAAAACCAGCCAGGGGTCGCCCTGGGAGAATTCGGAGCAGGAGCACACGAGATCGCCTGTTACCTGAGAAAGCCAGCAGCCGGGGTAGCGTCCGGCCAGCGCCTCCCAACAATAGGAACACAGATGAAAACAGGCACTCTCACACCAAGATCGAATGGCATAGAAGATGCTATGCGCTTCAGTGGTTCTTTTGGTCAGCCCGATGGTTTCGGATCAGTGTTAGATGTCACGGTAAATACTGAGGGAGTAGCATGTCTGACGCTGACTTGGAAAAGCAGCAGTTCAAGCGATGAGCAAAGATGGAGTGTAATGTTAAACAGCGATCAGCGTAACGCGCTGGCAGAAATGCTTGCCAAATATCAACCGCGTACGTGGGAAAGGTACGAGGTCAAATAACCCAACAATCAGTCAAGGCCGATGGTGTTCTATGCGACTACCGCCGGAACGGCCAAGTCCTTTTCGGCAGGCTCGCTGGATCTGGATTGACAGCACCGGGTCAATCGGTGGTGCCCGGTGAGATCCTTCCGCCCCCCGGGGATCGCTCTGTCACACAGCGCAGGGGGGCAACCAATACTTGGAGACTAACGATGAAACTTGCAATATCAACTGTCGTACTAACGGCGATCATCGCCATTATCGGGCTGGCTGTGGGTGCAGTCGCTCATGCACAGGGCTATTACGGGACACCTGGCAGCATTGGCTATCTGGGGCCTGTACCGCAGATCGAGTCCCGCGCTAATGTTTTCGGCGGTAGGGACTACTACCAGGGCGGACAGACTATCGGCACGACCCGCTCCAACGTCTTCGGCGGTCGTGACTTCTACTCGCCTTCAGGTGTGCACCAGGGGTCTACACGCGGCAACGTTTTCGGCGGCGAGACTTTCTACCAATATTAAGGCCCGCTGATCGCCTGCATGATTTCGGCGCCCGGGTTGTAACCCGCTGCGGTTACCCCGGCGCCGACGCTTCCTGGTACTGTCCTAGCGTAGTCAATAATCGCATTGACCCGATCCTGTCGGACCTGAGACTGCCTGAGATACCGCACAAGGTCTTCCATGCCGCCGGGTGACGTAATCAGCCGCGCGATTTGCTCCTTAACCTCTGGCGTAACCCCTCCCGCCAAGTCATCAACCCGCGCCCTGACCGCCCCAGCCACCGCCTCCCCTACATTACCGGTTGCAACATTCTGCAGAAACCCGGACCTGGCCTGTGGGTCGAGCATGCGCTGTGCTTCATCGCGGAAGGCCGTTTGCGATCCCTGCATGACCTTAGTGCCTACCTCTTTAAATCTGCGCTCAGTCTTGAACTGATCGACCAGCCGATTGAGCGCCTTATCACCCTCTTCACCGGACGGCAAAAATGGGCGAAACTTCTGCTGAAAGTTTGGCGACTCCATAAACGAAAATTCGCGCATCTGGCCTTCACCGGTCACCGAGCCCATTTTCTCTCGGATCGCCTCTACCGCTCCGGTCAAAAATCCCTCTTTCTCGCTGTCGGACATTGTCCTGGACAACCGTCTGGCATCGTCAACGCTCAGCCGGCTGGACAGTATTTTCCTGCCATCGTCTATGGCGTTGATAATCGCTGTCTCACCCGCCCACTGATTCAGGGCCGGGCCGTAACTCGGGTTTACTTCTTTCAACTCATCGACCAGTGAGTCTCTGAATCGACGCATTGAAACGCCCAGTTTCGTCGGGCGTCCGGTAACATCGTCCACATACCGTCCACCAGTCCGGATGGCATCGTCCAAGTGGGTTTTAATCATCGACCAGGCTTGCATGTCGGGTGCAACGCCCGTCCTGACCAGCTCACCGGCCTCGTCTGCCTGGTAAATATTCGGCAGTACACGCCCGGTTAAGCCTGCTTCCTCCTGTGCCCGCCTGAATGCCTGCTTTACCACAGCCTGGTCCAGGGCATTATCTAGCGTATCGGTTAACGGAATAGGCGTCTGCATGGCCTTATCCCATAGCGGTCTGGCCTCTGCCGACCTTCTACGGGTGACGTCCTCAATAGCCTCACTGGCAAGCCCGTAATCCGGGCGAATTCCAGTCGCATCCTCAATAGCAGTGAAAAGCCTGTCTGTCTGCGTGGCCCGTCTCCCGGAGACCAAAGCACGCTCTGCGCCTGCCCTTGCGGCCGGCGTTGAGCCAACCACCTGTTGGCCCAAGTACACCATGCCCTCACCGCCTACATCTATCGGTGTAGCTTGCGGCCCCATCGACTGTGCCCGGGCAATAGCCGTGCGGGTCGGCAACAGATCGGCGTCCATAGCGCCCTGTATGAGCCTCTGCGGTACATTCCTGGCTTCCTGCATCCTGTCTGCCGCGCGGCCCAGGAAACCACCTGCCCCGGCAGTCAGCACGCCTAGTGGCACGGAAAACGCGGCTTGCTCGAATTGCTCACCGGCTGTGCCTTCAGCTTCGCCAAACCCAGCCAAACCGGCTTCCGCACCGCCAACGGTCGCCATGCGCCCAATCGAAGGCGTCGCACCAAGTGCCCGCACGGCACCGAGCCCGCCTGCCGGCAAAGCGCCTGCAATGTTTAGCGCCACAGACGTTACCGGGTTTCTGGCGGCAAAACCTTCCTGTTGACCTCTGACAACGTCCCGAATCCCACGATAGGCTTCCGGCACCGATTGACCCGTAGCGATAGCCGCTGGTATCGCACCCAGTGCGCCAGATATTTCGTCTGCAAAGCCAAACGTCAGGCCACTAGCCAGCGGGTTAATGAATGACCCTAACTCGGCTTTATCGGCGGCCTGCTCCGGTGTATCTGCCTCGACCTTTACCCATTCGCCGTTAACTTCGACTTCCCAGGTTGGCATGTTAGGGACCTCCCATGTACGGACGCACATTTACCGTCCGCCCGCTTTGGGTCTGTACAGGCGTAACGGGTGCGGTTGCTGCAGAAAAATCCGGGAATCCTACCTCCAACCCCATCACATCGCTCGGTATCCCGCGCCTTTCGAAGAAACCTAATGTTTCGCCGCGCCTTGCTTTATATTCGTCCTGATAAATATCGGTCAGGCGCTCCATCATATTGCGAATTTCCTTGCGCTGCGGTGCGGTAATGAATCCCTGTCCCGCTGCATTCGTTAACATGCCCTGAATCGACGCCACCAGCCCTCCCGCCTCGCTAAGTGCTTGCGTTTCGGAAGGACGAACAACCGATGTTGGGTCTAGGAACTTTGCAATGTTGCTTACTAATGTCGTGTCCGAGAATCCGCCAGGCGCATTAATTGCGGCCATGATCTGATTCGCTCGGTTGGCTACTTCTCTGTATGGTGCTTCCTGTTTTTGCACATCTTGATACAAATCCCATTGCTCATTGGCTTGTGCTTGATCGACCTGCCCGGGTGCTGGCTGATACAACACTTCACCGCTAGGCGCGATAAGGCGATCACCCACGACAAATGGTCTTTGCGTTTCCGGCTGCCTTGTTATGGCCGAAAGAACCTGTGGCAACCCGCCCGCCCGTATTGCTTCCGCATAATCCGGATACCTATCGGCTGCGGCCTCAATATTTGCCTGTTGGGCCTGTGCCGCTTGTGCTCGCTGCTCCTGCTCTGCAATTCTGGCAGTCAACATCCGCGTCTGCAGGTCCGCCATCTGCTGATTACGGGCTTGCTCCTGCTCTAACAGCGCCTGCTGGCGGTACTGCTGCCCCATGCCCATCAGTGCACCACCGAGCCCCCCAAGGCCCTGTCGGTTGGGGTCCGCACCCGCCATCAGCATGGCGCCGAATTGAGTGTAGGGGTTTTGTATAAAGTCTTGAAAGGCCATCGCTAGCACCTAGTATGGGTTGCCAAATATCATCTGTTCCGCAAGCATCCGCGACTGTGGCGATCCAGGAACCGTCCCATAACCTCCGCCCATAGCGAAATTGTACCCTTGAGGCCCAAATCCCACATTGAAACCAGGGGACGCTCCGCCGCCTCCACCTCCGAATGCACCAAGCCCGTACCCAGCGAGACCAAGACCGGCTAACTGACTGCCAACCTGAAAAGCAGACGGCGTGGTCTGCTGCTCATTGGTCGAGGTCGTATACTGCCCAGTCAGTGCGTTATAGGTCGGCACGAGACGCTCCATGCGCATCCACGGCTCATCCTGCTCGAATTGGAATCTCCGCATCTCCTCATCCAGCGCAAGCTGGTCCTCGGCACGTCTCGCCCCGCCTACGCCCGAGAGAATCTGTGCGGGCATCTGGCCCAGGCCCATCATCGTGCCGGTCTGCCCTAGTCCAAAACGCTGTTGGCCCAGGCCCGCCAGATATGCGTCCATTTGAGTCTGCGCGGCCTGGCTGGCAAGTGCTTCCTGAGTGCCGCGGGCCGCTATTCCTTCCGCCACGCCTTGACGGCTGCCGCCGAGCTGCCCCGCCCCTATTGCACCCGTCTGGATGCCTGGCAGGATATTTTCCTGCAAGTTGCGGTTTAGTAGACTCCCCTGCTGCTCGAGCATACCTTGCACATACGGATTAGAGGCAACGTCGGGGGCTGTCAGCATCGATTGCCACGCACCCATCGCAGGGTCCATCATGCCGCCCAGGCCCCGCGCATACGCCTCCTGCATGCCCAGTGCTTCCCGTTGCAGCGGGTCCATGCCGGCGTACATCTGGCCCGAGAACATCTCGAAGGGCTGCTGCGACAGGCCAAAGAGCTGATCTGATAGCGCGATGACCTGATCGCGGCGCATTGGATCAACCTGGGTCTGGCTTTTTGTCTTGGAAGAAAAAAGGCTCATAATCTTTACCTATTAAGATGTCGGACTCGCGCTCATGAAATCCCAGTCCGGCGAAACATAACCTACCTGAAACAGCACGTCGGCCCCGTGTGCATCATCTGATGTGGTTCTGCCTGACCCGGGGTCCGGTTCCCTGTCTATAGTCCCGACTACATTACTCGCCCACGCTGGCTGGCTTGTCGTCCAATGTCCTGTCAAGTTCACATATTCTACGTCAGGCGCGACCCCCGGGGTTCCCCATTCCACGGTACACGCCTCTCCGCTGGATATCGATCCAGAAGCAAGCGTTCTAGTGCAGCTGTAGGAATAAATCTGACCGTTGATCGTAGGCGCACTGGAAATATCATACGTCCAGGTGGCCGATGCCGTTGTGATCGTTACCGTATCCCCCGGTCCTAGATTGGACAGGTAAGGTGCAGCACTGCCAAGGCCATCAGCCTGCTGCTCGTGAAACCGGATCGTGTTGTGCTGATTGTTGTGATTCCATCCGCCCCAGTAGGGGTCGCCGCTTTGAGACGCCCCGGCATACTGCCAGACACCCTGGAAACCTAACGCCGGGTCACCGATATTCTCGGACAGAATTGCCACTTCGTATTGGCCCCCATTGAGCCAGATAATATCGGTCTGCACCGTATACCATCCCACCGCGAAAGCCGATGTCGGTATGACGATATTCAGCAATATACGGTAGTTATTCGTCGGAATATCGATCCACTCAAGGATTAAAAGCCTGTGCGTGCGCCCCGTGTCCGCAGTCGGTATCCAGACCCGCACCGCCTCGACCCAGCCGCTTTCCTGCATGGTGTACATGTTTCCGGTCCAGACCCATCCGGGGTCGAGACCGGGCGTCCACGCTGGCACATCCGGCACGGTATAGGCAGGGTCGCCACTGGGCTGCGGCGCAGGCCGGTCATAAGTCGTCTTGTTAGCGATCATCAGCCAGGGGGAATCAAGCACAACCTGGTTAACTAAATACTGTTGCCCAGGACTCCATTCGCCAAGCCACCGCATATATTGCAGGTCGGCCTCGGCCACCGTCTCAAACGACTGAGATACCTGCAGCAGTTGTCGCGCAAGGTATTCCCCGAGAATCCGACCTTCCTCGGTCTGCAGTAACGGCGGATTTTCAAATACAAAAGGCCTCATCGCCGCCCCGTAACCGTGTATTCGATATCATAGCCCTCAAGGTCAAACCCCTTGCCCTTAAATTCAATTGCGTGCCGTCTTCCGCTCTCCCTCACCGTCACATGATAATCCGTCAGCGGGTTGTAGGTCTGCCAGCGCCCCCAGTTGATGCTTTCACTTTCGACCGTATTCGACGCACCCACCCGGACCTCGACCTGGTTTTGTCCCCGCATACGAGGATAGACAGCGACGGCCATCTCGCTGGCTTGGTCGTTGGACAGGTTTATATCCTGCCGTCGCAGTATCGTGTCCTCCGTCTGCGAGCCTGTATCCATCTGGTACAAGTTTTGGTCGGTAGACGCCACTAATGGCCTTAGATCGCCAACCTCACCGCCTGCATTCCAGATATTATCCGGCCCAAGATCCCAGCCCTCATCTAATCCTGTGTCCCAGTTATCGTCTATGGTAGAAGCCACCACAACCGGTGACTCTTTCATGTGCCGCCCGCTAACCGGAAGGTCTCTCACAGACCAGGTATTGTCCTCCCACTGCCACACCAGCGCCTGAGCTATTTCTTTTGCGCCTGACTCGTTGAGACTTGGCACGCCAATCCACATTTCGGAGAATCTCAGATAGGGACTCACCCATAATCGGTTGACATCATCACCCTCTAGCGTCTCGAATATCCTGTTTCGCACCCTTTCGTCTGCGACCGAAATTGCCTGCTGTCCGTCATGGACGATGACATCCGACTTGGTGAGTACAAAGTGTTTTTCCAGAAACCGCGCATAGCATCGCGGGCCGAATATACCGGTATTGTCGAAGACCTTTCGAAAGCGCATCACAAACGCGCCGCCAACAAAGTCCATCGCCCACGTCTCATACTCGCAGTATATGTAAAGCGTGTCCCTTAGCACTTCAGCGGCCAGTATCGCGCCGCTTTGCTGGCCCAATGTCGTCCTGCCCGATAGCGATGTGGTACTGGTATAGTCCCAGTTATCCGGCATTAAGCCCGGGTCCGCCGCATCGCTCCACGCCACCAGATTGGGGAACGCATTAACGTCGACGATATTTAGCGCAACGATAAAATTTTTATAGCCGACGACTATTTTTGCCGTTGCGTCCTGATATACGCCGCCTGCGCCCCAGTCCGGAAAGTCCTGGCTAAGCGTTGTCGGCGTAATGACCCCACCGGCATTATAAAAACACTGCGGTGAGTCCGCGTTGTTTGTCGCAAGCGGAATGCCGTTTAGCTGACTCGTTATCCACACCTGCTGCGGGTAAGGCTGAAACGTCAGCCCAACCTTGCTCACTGTCTGTTGGCCCGCAGACGAGATCGAGACTATTTTGTCGTCTGCATACACATAGATATGCTGCGCCCCGCTCGGCGGGGTATAAAAGTCTATCGCCTGTGGTGTGGTGGAACCGTGGGCCGCGCTCACAAGCCAGGGATCGACGCTGATAGCCGACTGATTGAGCATCCGCGCATTCTGCACGAAGCTCCACCCCTGGGGCGGCAGTTCATACGGGCGCCTGTCGCGTGGGTCGACGAAACCGACTGACCCTACATTATTGACTCGGTAGACTGGCATTATTACCTACCATGCTCAGGAGCATATCCTGTCGCTCGACGTTTTCGTTTCGTGCGCTCTCGATAGCGTGCTGCACACCTAATATCCTGTCCTTGGACTCACCGAATAACACCGCCAGGTTGTTTACCTGACAATCCCACTTTTCCACCAGCTCCCTTTCAGACTTTTGATACAGTGGCTTGTACCAATTGCACGAATCACACTTCATCCCGAGCGGACATCCATTCTCCCTGTCTTTTACCAGATGTTCGACTCTCATGTTTTCGCCGCCACGATAAACGCCGCCCATTTAACGGCAATATCCAGCGAGTGATAATGCGCCTCGGAAGCAGAGGAAAACGTCGTCAAGTCGGTGTTATCCGGGTTATTGACCCACGGAGGGCCCGCGGTATATACCGGCGTTAGACCTGTATTCAACTGTTGCTCAAGCTTTACTCTGGTCGGATTCTGACCCGTACCGCCTGTATATTCGGTCAACAGCGTTGCATCTTGCAGTGGGTGCGAATGCGGCTCGGTCCCGCTTTCCTGCCCGAGCAATGTATGTCCGCCCACGCCTGGGACGTTGTTTTCCGGGAGGTCTGCAAAAACGCTCGAGAAATCATGCGTGCCACCGTTAAGTCCGCCCTCCTGTGCACCTGGATCTACCCCCGGACCCGTACCTCGAGTAATCCTGACCGAATGCTCATCAAGCACTGCATCGATCGTCCAACCGGTTGGGGCGACGTTCTGATAGAAAAGCATCTTTGTGCCGACCGGAAACGTGATGATAGGGTCGGTCAGGCTAACGCCCGATACTCGGCTTATTTCCGCCTCAGTCGCCGTGATTGCGGCGCCCGTGAAATTCGGGAAGGTGTTTTTGACAACAGCCTGAATCGAGCGCATGTTGTCATCACCGAGCCTTCGGGTCTCATTACCCGGAGGCTGATTGTTGGCGGTGCCTTCGGCTTGGCTGAACCAATTGCCTATAAACTCACTGTCATTTACTGGCATTTATCTGTCTCCCGATATCGCGCCGCACCTTCCGCCCGCCGCATTCGTAACTCGCCCACCGTATACCCTGCTCGACCAGGTACGTTTCCACCTGCCTGTCTATCGCCCTCGACCAGGCCGCACACTCGCTTTCCTTCGCGTTGGTCAGCAATGATATCCAGGCCTCATCTCCGACCATGTGTATCACCATGCTGCCCACATAGGCGGATCGCTCCTTGTATCCGCCCTGTCGGTAAATCCGGGCCTCTACTACCGTCGGCGTAAACTCGACGTGCATCAGCCCTCCTGAAGCACCTCCGTCAGCGTCTTACCGGCAGCAACACCGAGAAGCGCCTTCTGCCCGCCGCCCGACATGGCATTAGAGCAATCATCGGTTAACTTTTCCCAGTTGCCCGCAGGCTTCAATCTTAGGCCCGCTGCAGAAGGTCCGCTGCCATTTCTCCACCGCCTCAAGTCGCTTGTGCGGGTCGTATTGCAGCCTCAAATCCGTAATCTTTTTGGTGTGCTGATCTATCGTGGTAACTATTTCACCTATCCGCTTATGCAACAGCACCGTCGTCTGGTCCAGCCTGTGCTGCGCAAACATGTTGGACGCAATCACAAGCGCGACCAACAGCACCAGCACAACACTGTGGACCACAAACCAGGTTAGTATCCATTTGGACTCACTCACCAAACCCTCTCGACTCCATCGATTATCAGATAGACCAGTATTGCCGCCAGTGCACACATTAACCCGGTCAATATCATGTAGAGCTTACCTCCCACCGTTCCGACCACCTCTGCGCGGTCTGCTGTACTTGATAATGGATGCAGTTTTCACACCGCCAACTTGTTTTCGATTTGCACTCGCCTTTACCGTAGCGCGTCCAGCACGCGGGGGCACTGCGCGGCTTTTCTATCGGCTCAGGCTGGAATATCATACCGGGTCCCAGGCGACCAGCAGGTTGTCCTCTTCAACACCAGCCGGAAACTCCACCCTGTCTGTGAAATAATCAGCCTCAACCGCAGGGTTAGTGCTGTAACTGAATATAAAACCCATGTCAGTATCAGTATACTGCCACTCAGCAGGCGTTGCCTCCCAGTACCATGTCCCATCGCCCTGGTCCTCAAACAGATGCCAGGTAAGGTAGGTCAAACCGGTATAGGTAAATACATACAGCGGTCGGTTGTCCTGCCGGTTGGTCATCTGCATGGCAAATGACCGCCGAAAAGCCGGATTCGGATCGTCCCGGTCAAAGCGATAGATCACCACCCGATTGAACTGCTCGCTGACATTCGCCACGCCTTGCCTTAATTTATATCCGGGTTTTACAGGCCATATGGTGTTGCTCGGGTCGTCCGCCGCCGTCTGATTCTCTGCGACAAAGGCGTTTATCTCGGTCTGGTCCCAGATCGCACTCAACCCTGACGCCACGGCGGCTTCGTTCTCTGCCGTCAGCGCAACGCCCTGTTTGACATAGGAGGCCCCGACGTAGCTATTTGGTAGCGCAAGGACTACAGGCTTTGCCGTGTCAAAGTAGGCAACCGCCCGCCAATCAGTGAGTCGAGCCAGTTTTGCCTGTTCGTCAGCAAGCCATTTTGCATCATTGACAACGTATTCTGTGATCTTTGGGTTTATGGCCTGGTCGTTGGCGGTGTACTGCCGGATCTGGTCTTCAAGTTCACTGTTCTTTGAGTCCTTTACCCTGTCGATGCTCCACTGCGTATAGACCGCATCGCGTGAAACATTGTCGGCGTTTACCTGCTCATCCGTCAGCGATCTGTCGTAATACTCCGCGTGCTCGGCAGGTGGATTGTCATTTTCCACATAAGGATAAACACCACCGGCTACGCGCTCTTCATGCGTAAGTGCTTCCGGGTTGCCCGTATTCAATTGATCGCGCACCTCTGTAGAGTCGAGAAGGTGCGGGCCGCTTTCGATAACATCGTTAATTACAACATAGTGAAGAGTCATGTTCTGTTTACCGCAATCGCTTGAGGGTATGGTCCAGTAACGTCATCCGGCGTGATGGGGCATGTACCACCAAAAATCCCGGTTGAAGCGTAATCGGAAGTCGGAAAGTCCAGATCTTCGGTCGTAGCGTCATTATTCAAATCAGCGCAGTTAAACCATGCTTGAAATAGAAAGGCGCTACCAACAGAAGTAATGTTCTGCGGCAAATTGAAACCCGCAGGCATGCTCGCTAAGCTAGAACAGTCGCGCCATGCGCCTTGCAGGAAGAAGCCACCAACAGAAGTAATGTTCTGCGGCAAATTGAAACCCGCAGGCATACTTGCCAGGTTGGAACAGTTGTACCATGCGCCTTGCAGGAAGAAGCCACCAACAGAAGTAATGTTCTGCGGCAAATTGAAACCAACCGGCATGCTCGCTAAGATGGAACAGCCGCGCCATGCGCTTTGCAGGAAGTAGCCACCAACAGAAGTAATGTTCTGCGGCAAATTGAAACCCGCAGGCATGCTCGCTAAGCTAGAACAGTCGTACCATGCGCTTTGCAGGAAGTAGTCGCCAACAGAAGTAATGTTCTGCGGCAAATTGAAACCCGCAGGCATGCTCGCCAGGTTGGAACAGTTGTACCATGCTTGATATAGAAAGTTGCTACCAACGGTAGCCCCAAGCGTGTCACTGTTTATGTAGATATATGTGCAGGCATCAATAGCGGCGATGCTCAAGAAAGAAATAGTTAGACAATTGTCTCCACTCTTATTCCAGTCATTTCCGAACTCCCATTCGCCCACTTCATCGATAACCGCCTGCCCACTGGTATTTAACGATGTCCATACAACATCGCCTTTCTTGCGGTAAAAAATTGAATCATAGAAACTCGTTACTACATCAGATAACGACCCACGATAAGCGGCAAGTTTGAATGTACCTGTCTGCGTAAAATTGTTACGCGCAATAAAATCATAATCTGTCGGGCCTGATGCCTCAGGCGTTCGCTTTTTCAAAAGCATTTTCCCCGCACCAATCATGAAGCACTCGCATAATTACTGTACTGACCGAACCACGCTCCAGCACCGGCGTTGTAACTATCGTCCCAAGTGAAAATCAGGACATTGACCGCGCCGCTCGTCGTCTCCAACGTAGGTGGAGCCTGATCATCTGTTAGCCACTTAATTGTCGGTATACTTACCCATGTCGGGGTAAATGAAGCGCAATCGATAAAAAGCTGGAATGTTTGACCAAATGCCGCTGGGTCCGCGGGTAATGTAATCTGTCGATTCGCGTCAAGCGTTACCCGCTGAGTCATGCCATTGGCAAGGTCAAGCGTGATATCACCGGTCGTAGTAACGGCATAACGTGATTCCTTATGCGTACCGATCTGGAGTGCAGTTGTAGAGGCTGAAGAAATTTTATTGTAAACATACGTCCAGACTCTCGACAGCGTGCTTTTGCGGTTTGTCCCGCTTGCACCATCATCGACAATCATTAGATCTTCGTCGGACAGATCTGATCCTATATCTGTTCCGCCATCTATGTCGATATCTTCGATGTTGCCGTCCCAGCCGGTGTTATAGGCTTCGATAATGCCATCTTGAGCGTTGTCAGATAACATCCCAGACGCGCCAGGATCAAACTTCTGGTTAGCACTGTCGAAAATGTCTAAATCAACCGGCATCGTCAGCCCCTTTTATACGGCGCATACAGTGGGTCTCCACAGCATTCATGCATCCACGGGTGTTTTAGTCGACCAAAGTACATAGCCTCACACATAGCCCTTCCGCCAATTAGCCCCCTGAAAAAACTGTGTGTTTCGGCCACCCCGTCGTTTTGGGGCTCTTGTATCGTCCCTATCGCCGCACAGCCACCGTTAGTTATCACGTTGCCCATGAAATCCGCCCCGCCTGACGTCGCCCCATATCCCCAGGAGCCGGCCAGAAAGTTGTAGGAATTAGTCCAGTTGGCGCTCAAGTCCTGATTTCCGAAAGCCGATTCCAACAACCCGGCACAGTCTTCATTCAGCGTCCCGGCATTCGCGTCAGCATAGGTATAATCCGCCGCGGGCGGTGTATCGGGCCAGTCCGTTGTATAGGTCCGAATGAAATGCTTTATGGTCAACCCAAAAGCGCTAGCCTCTTGTCTCGCTATTTCGGTCTGATAGCCCGTTATATATGGCAGCGACCTGTCGTGAAGACCAAAGTGCACGGCCCCGAGCGCCGCCCCCTGACCTTCTGCCGCTACCGCCTGATCAATCATTCGCTGAACTTCTGTCAGCGTCTCTGCAGGGTGAAGCGCGGTAAACTTAGGCAGCCCTAGCCTCCCGTAAGGAATCACGCTCCCCTGGCTTCTGAAGTCC
>JAAUXU010156604.1_pt1 | contig 22382 bp, 22 predicted proteins | sample 7278151 | NCBI WGS metagenome assembly JAAUXU01 (sample SAMN14350113, study PRJNA611818) | marine sediment metagenome | isolation source: surface marine sediment (1.8m) | place: French Polynesia: Moorea | collected 2018-08 | reverse complement strand
CTCATTAGTATATGTCAGAAGTATTGTTGCAACTCATTCAGGTGTGCCAAATAAAGTTTTCCTTCATTGTTCGGTTTGTTTGATTTTAGTTCATGGCAGCTACTACAGTAGAGAACTTTAAGTCATGAGAGGGAAAGCTAAAACACATTTTTTTGCAAAAAAAACCATTTGACTACACTTCTCTAATATATCATTATGCATCAAATGTATGATGCACCCAATGAAATTCCAAAATTGACCCTGTTTTGTTATAGCCTAAATTGAGGAAATACACAAACCACGAAGTCTGTACGAAAAGTTAAGCATCCAAACCAAAACAATCTACAAACAACTCAATTTGCAATTCGTAAGGTAATTTTCCATCTCAAGATTAATCTACCGAGTGATCCCAAAAAGATTGTGATAAGTTTTTTTTTAGCAAATTCTACATCTTTAGGAGCAGAGCAGCGAACAAGCTTGACATGCCAAAGAAAGTTGTGAAATCCCAAAACACTCGCATTGACATTATGCGCACAAAGTTATTGACTTCATCCTCTAAAATATAGACAAGCTGCTTTTTTAGGATTAGTGAAAAATAGTGACTCCGTGAGTCACTAAAAAAGTCACCTGTGACAAAGTGAGTTTTCACTTAAAATATTTTCACCAGCTACCACCAGTTCGGCTTAGCCTTCATTTTACGGTGTTCCATTCCTCGCCTTTCTCTTGGCTGGACTAAAATACAGTCGCAGGCGGATTTAACAGCACCCTCAGGATGAGCAAAGGCTGCCATTATATCCGAAAAAGGCCTACTGCATAAACATAAATTGCAAATTTGACTTTGCTTGATTTATTCCTGCCACCAGTTGCGCTTCTTATGATTACAAAAGTCTGGCAACCACTAACGTTATGTGGCTTCACTGGCACTCGGCACAAGGAGGACTAATCCAGCGATGCATCGGGCTAGCTTATTTCGAGCTCGGGTCGTGTCGGGCTGGCTCCTTTCGAGCCTTCGAGCTTACGAGCTCGAAGCGTCTCTAGACAAAACAGACTGAACTTGAGGTCTGACCAAGGATAGTTGTGATGGGAATTTGTGATGAGACAATGTTTCAACAGAGAGAGAAGAATTATCCTTGCCTTAAGGAGTTAACTCTTGTGGAGTTGACATCAGGAATGGCCTGACATTGGCGGTAACGAGTTAAGTGTATCTTCTAAAAAGAGTTTAAATCACAGTGAGAAACTTGCAATAACGTGGATGAAATAAGGTGTCTGAATTGGCCACCCTGTCATTATCCGAAGTGATTTGCCAAGCCCCTCAAAATTGGGATTTCATGAATGTGCCCTTGTAAGAGGCGCCCACTGTAGCGTTCGATCAGCTCATGAGTGAAAGACCTTCTCATCAGATGAAGTCAAGAAGTGTGCGTTTAACCGCTGTCAAACTTTCTTTTACTGTGCGGAACATTCGGGTATTGCAAGAGGTGTGAACGAAGTGTGTCAGTGACCGTGACCGACTGTTTGGGAACGACTCTCACTGCTATCAATAACTTGAATCTTTTTCTATGTTTTCGTCAGCTGACGTCGGATCTTACGGCTGAAATGTCCTCCTCCTCCGAGCACCACCTTTTGCTACTCCTCCTGGACTCACAACAGTTGTCCCTCGTCCTCAGCTTTTGTTGACAGCGCCAGGAAGTTAACGGGGGAAGGGGGGGTTACGAAGGAGGCGGCGCCGCCGTTCTAATCTACTACTCCACTAGGAGGCGAACAACGCGCGCCTACGTGAGCCCTGAGCAACATAGAGTGCGCGTACAGTACACATGTGATGCCTATGGCAGGGGTGCACTGCTGTTTCATGTGCACACGGAGCATCGATCTGCGGACAAAGGAGGAGCGGGGTGTTACGGAAAAAAAGAGGGTTAATGCATGATGCGCCAGGTAGACGGAGCAAAGAGGGGGGGGGCGCAAACAACAACGCGATGTTTCTGCATCAGAGTGCATCAAGTCACGCCTGACACACCTTTTGCTTGAAGAGTACGATAGCTCCTTATCAATCAGTTCAGCTGTGAGACCCTTGTCGGAGTAACGTGAAGCGGGGAAAAAGCAATTGCGTGTTTTTGCAGATCATACGATACGGAGCAAAAATTCTCTGCAAACGTCACTGTGGCCGCTTTGAGGAGGCCACTGTGACTCTCCCGATGCTGTCGTTGTCCTCAAGGGCGCCGAGAATCCGGGCTCCTTCCAGGATTATGACTCCACTGCTACTTGGGCTGACGCTGCTGTGTCTACAAAACCCGCCCTACGGTGGGGCCGGCAGTGAGGTCCATTTTTTTTCTATTTATTTGTCCTTTCTGTCTCGAACGTATGCAATCGTCGTCATCAACCGTTTCATTCTCTGTGTGCAGAAGAAGCGGGGCCAGCACGCACAGTTGGACTTCACCGGCTGAACTACATACGCAACTTTAGAGGAAGCTCCAGCAATGATGATGATTCTCTTGCAAAGTTGTGCTTGTCGTGCATGCAGAGGACCTCAAAAGGACTCATGGGCACGACACAGACAGTTTTCTTTGCCTCAATACGAATCTGCTCGGTTCAATGTTTGGACAAGGACTTTTCACGTCAATGTGGCTGCCGCAGACAGGTCAGATCGGAGCAGTCAATGCTTAGACACATGGTGCACAATCATTTGTTGAATTCATCAAGTACAATCAGTCAAAAAGAGGCTGCAACACAACATTGATCTGCCGCTACGAGACCCATTTTGTGCTACATAAGAAACTATGCGCACAATTTTCAAGTACACATCAGAATGGAATACCAGTTGCACAATATTTGACTCAACTGAAATATGAAGAGGCTAGCACTGAATTTGTGAGAATCAACACCAGGAGCTCGTTGTTGCTAGGATTTCTTCCAAAACCCTCAGCCCTAAGGTCGTGGAAAATGGGCAAATCTCGGATGCGTCATTTACAGTCCCACTGTTTGCTGTGTAAAATTGATTCATATTTTTAAGCATGCAAGCCGACGCACGTCACAATTGGAGTCACTGAGGCAATGTAAGTATGCGAGGAATTAGACGAATATTCTTTCCAGGCAAGCCAAAAAATTGGGAACTAGTTTTCTACCCTGAAAACTCTTAACTTTTTGTCCTCAGACTATTTGCAGTTTAGATATTTGCTCTCTTGACTTTCAGTACTCAATCGTACGTGAGGAGCTCCCGGATGGACACAGACGTGTAACCACGGCTTAAGGGGATCACCTTGGGTGGGGGTGGTGGAGGGGGTAGGGGGAGGCCTGAGGACAATCTAAGCCCAAGGAAATGTCAAATGACGAGGATCAACGCGAGGAAAATTCAGTCCATGTACAGCAATTCAATTTGTAATTTGATGCCAGATTTTTTCTGGTTCAACAGTCGGTCTGTTGTAGTGGGATGGATGGGCAGAGAGTAGGTCTGTGTAAAGCAATCCACTAAAACAGGAAATATGGTATATTTTTGCCCCCTCCCTCCAAATCGGGAAATGTAGTATATTTGCCAATTTTGGCAAAAACTAATTGCATTTCCCGGTTTTGGAGAATGTTGTGCGATTTCATGATTTCGGGCTCAAAGTAAATAAGACATGACAAAAAAGAAAAAGACCATGTTTAGGTTTGTTTCTCACAGAAAAAGACTTCACGGTTTGTTGACATGAGAATCTGCTTCAGTGATTCATTAACGGTCGCTTCGAAGTCATTGATAAGACTGGGATGGCTGAATTCGATCTCAGAAATTACAATTTGCAAACAAGGAAGGGGTTATTGTAACCCCTTCCCTTCGACGCAAGTAAAGTCGAGTTTGAAAGTGCTTCTCGATGAGATTTTGTCACTTCGATCCAATCATCCGTCTTCATGTTTTGGATCTGATTCACTTGTCCGTTAGTTTTTAAATAGTAACTGTTTGTTGATGGTACTGGGTGTACGTTTCATACACCACTTTGATGACAATAGCCACAGGCCCCCGGAGCATTTAGACATGTCATAAGAAGAGAAGATCCGAGAACACAACAACATTGGACATAAGAAATCAAGGACTGGCCCTTCTTCTTGCCCATTTTTCGATCACGCCGCTGTTCGGCTCCAAGATGAGCTTGACACTGAGCCTGAAGGGTGAGCAGCAGGCCTTGATGTAGTTCTGGGGCATGCGATCCCACTCCAGGTTGACCATGGCTTTCAGGCTGGCCACGTCCTCGTGGTCCCCCAACCACTCTTTTATGCATCCATTCCACGATTGATTCTTGAACTTATTGATCAACGTAGACAGGCGCCAGATATCGGAAATTAAAGAGGAAGGCAGGAGCAACCTCGACTATTTTATATGACGCTTTGATAAAGTGTACATGAGATGCAAATTCATGAAGCCATCAAACTTCACACAAGGAATGCGTGCACACCTGATATTCATGCGAAATTTCTGCTTTACTGTGCTACCTTATTTACTGGGAGTGGAAAATATGCAAACTAATTATACTCTCGCAAACACTGAGGGGTGGTGAGAGCAGCCGTCGAGGCCAGCCCAGTTCAGTCCGCTCACTGAAAGGACATTTCCAACATTGCTACGAAAAATTGAGAATTTAATTTCAGGTCAAATTACTTGTTGCATCGTTGCACGTGGACTTAATTTTCCTCTTCTTGCTCCTCATCATCTATTGTGTCCTAAGCCTTATATTGATCATTCGACTCCATCTTCACCACTGGGCATAAGGTAAGAAACCTGAGATGCACCCAGCAAAACTGCAAAAGTTTCGGTTTTTTGATGTAGCCAACTACTGATAGCATGCAAATTGTTTGTAGTTTGAAGTGATTCTTCTTATTTACTGACCGCTTTCATGTACAGTCCTTGGTGAAAAGATTAGCCGCGGGCATGACATCACCTCATATGCTATAGCGGGATGTTTTGAGTGGGAATTTCAGTTCATTTTATCAATGTCTGTCCCCCGAAAAAGCCAAAATTTCCAACCTCTTTGGCGTGCTGCCCCTTCCAGTTGGTCTCGTGAGCACTGTGGCGTCAAAATGGGCATCCCTGGCATTGAACGTCTGTACTCAACATTGTGCCCAAGTATCACATCTACATGTTCCACCTCGAAATTCTGCTTCAAAGAGTCCCAGTGTAGCGTATGAGGTGAAGTCCTGCCCGCGGCTAATCTTTACGCCAAGGACTGTACTGTCGTGACTTCTTATATAGTGACTGTTTATTTCGGTTCCTTAGAATCTGACCCTCTAAACCATCAGATCCACTTATTCCATGATGATCCACCTCTTCCATGGTTCGCTTATTCCATGATCCACTTATTCATCTGAAGCATCCCTAAGTACAGACCTCGGTGTGGCATGCACAATATCCATGGGCCCTAAACCCATGTCATGAGTGCTGCAACTACTCAGTTCGGCGAATGGTCGAACAAGTGCCTCATCTTCACCAATGGCTTAAAAGAGGTGGAAGAATCTGGTGCTGCAACCCTTCCAAGGCCCCTGGCAACTCCGGCGGCTACTTCAAGTGCTGTGCCTCCCTTTTGGCACCAGGGGTGGTGCTCACTTCTGCCCATTGCATCAAGAAAGTGAGTCAGTTAACCACAGCATATGGACATGTATCTACGATGTGGGTCATGAAGCATGCCTGAGACCTTGAGCAACACTTTGACCCCTTCTAGTAGTTCTACCAATCTATTCTCCCTCTCCAAGTCACTCCAACATTACACGCTGGGGAAACCTATGTTTCATTGATACTTGGATGCTTGCCTCACAGGGTGTCTCACATAAGTGCACCATGTTCAACTCCATCAATAACATGGGTAGCAAATTGACTGACCTCATTGGAACTCATAGGAAGTGTTTCATGCGAAGTATAAATGTACATGCTACTGTTCAAAAAGGCTGTCAGAGGCCTTCTTGGTTGTGAAACACGGCTCATTGTACTGAAAGTAAGTACATGTGCTCAAAGGCACGCGAAACAACCTAGAATTACAGTAGATATTTAAACATTTAAAGGAAGCCACATAAAGGATAACTATTAAAATTGCTTCTAAAGTATCAGTACTGTGAACTCTTCTATTTGGGAAGCCATGACCCGTCTGCATGAGAGCTCAATAAGCACGGCAGATGATCAGCCGCCTTGACACCTTGGCACCTTGGAACATCATGGTGGCATCGGTCACACCTGTCTTGACTTCTTACCCATGTTACCCACCCGCCCGTCACAAAGGTGCGACAAAGTTGTTGCCCAATCCTGATCCAACGCTCTTCCCAATTGCTCTTGAGATGGGCATTACACAATGGGGCACCGGTTGCAGCACTGCGGGCATCTCACAAGTCTATGCCAACTTGGTGGGTGGCAATGGCCCTGACTTGAGCAGAGGCATTGCCTGAGGTGACTCAATTACTGAAGGTGCCATCATAGGTGGGGTGCGCTGGGTGACACACTGCTTGAATGGCAACACATGGGATGAATTCATCCCCATGGGTGGGTGCCAGAACTTCCTACAGAAGGAGATATGGAGACTGACCAACCTGAGGTTTAGCTACTGCATGGAAGCGAGACTGTCTGGAAAAGGTGAGGAGAGATTCTGCTCAAGATAAGTCTTATTTTCAGACTCAAATGCAATCAGTGCTCTCTCTCTAACTCTCCAGTGCCTAGTCGCCTGTAAAAGAAGCTTTTCTGTGTCCAGTGCTCCATCAGACAAGCCGAGGCTCTCCAACAGAGTTGTTCCCCTCGTGGATGAGGAAACCTCAACAGAACTGTCCGAAAGAAAGTGATGTACCTTTGTAGTAGTTGACCTATAAGTCTGGTAAGAAAACAATTAGTGAGTATTTCCTCAAGAAATGGCACCTTAGATGGAGCAATATCACAACCTGTTGACCAACTAAGTACTAGATTCACTACCTGGGCTTCCCGAGGCAAAAAGTTCTAAATCTAAACCACATGAAATTGGGCAAAGTCATACAAGCTCTAACCTAATGGCTGTCAGGGCCCATCCCTCTTGGGGTGATGTCAAGGCCCTGAGGGTTAAAAGAAGGGAGGGAATGATTTAGGGGTGTCATATGAAGAAGCAATTTCCAACTAAATCTGTTTTCTGCCACACAATCTGTCTCCTAAGCACTAGACTTTGCAGTGTTCTTGACAGTGACATTCTGAGATACCTTGCAGACATAGAAGTATGTCAATCCTAAAGTCATAATGAACATAAGTGGCTATGTCTCAGGAGATAAACATTTAATGTCCTGTGCTCTGTCTTATGGAAGCCATTTCCATAAGAAAGACCACATTCTCACCTTCAATTTGGTACCAGGCAAGTTGAAATATATTGACACTAAGCCCTTCTTTGAACAGACAACCAGAGACATGTCAAAATCACAGTGAAGATGTGCAATTAAAGCATGATGTAAGTAAACGTTGACTTCCTCAAACTTGCTGTAGGGCAAATTTTATTTTTGTCAGATGTGCTGAAAAGTTTCTAGAGAGGGAATCCAACATCCCAAGTCCTCCACAGAGGACCCACCACCACCAAAATGTCACTCACAGGGTGCATTTTTGCCTTTTTCCTGACGTGTACCTTTTCTGTGATGCACATGTCGGAAAGACAGTTGTCCCTTCTGATAAAGAGTGTGCATGCAGTGCATGGGGGAGGAAGGAAAAACAAGACGACCACTACAATGACGTGGAAAGGTGCTCCGACTGCTCTGGACATCTTGACATCTCTTTGTTCCAAGGGAGATGCTTGTTGGTCACATTCAGCTGTCAGCTTCTTCTCATTTTCATCATCACTGTGTCTTCAATCTCTTTGTTGCCCCTCTTCATTTCCAGATGTTCCATTGATGCTTCATTCTGTTCCTACACGCTGGGGTGTTCCTATTCTTTTTCTTCCAGCAGAAGTGCACATGTGTCATATCCTTGCTGAATTATTGATCGAACTAGGCAGGGTCATCACGAGACGTAGCTACGTCTTTCCTTGGTACAAGCACTCTCAGGTTTTTCCCTGGTGTCTCTCTCTTAAGGCCTGCTTTCAGTAGTACGTATTGTAGTGCTATACTGTATGAATGTGTTATGAACATTTGTGTTATGTACAATTGGACATACAGTTAAGCCCAAAAGTTTTGACAGACTTGCTGAAGTTTTGCTCACGAGAATTCCAAAAATCAATATTTCAATCTGTCACACACAGACCTCATACACTTCTCATTGCCCATGCACTTCATGCACACCAAGCATCTGTGTTGTCTACGCAATTTGCGTGGACACTGCTGATTTGGAATGGCTGTTTCATACCCTCATATGGAATGACACACGCATGCACACACCCATTTGGTCACACAGACAGACTGTGAGTTTCATATACTGTTGGATATCACTTTACTTTGAACATTACCTGTACAGTAGAACCCCAAGTTAGAACCTTCCCAGGGCTTTTTGTTGTCCAACAACCATGGGGCCTGTTCTTATGAAGAGCTCATTGGAGAGTCGGCATGGATACTGTTATGGAGCGGGTCCTTCAATGTAAGCCAGGGTCTCCTTTACATATGATGCTGGTTGTGCTCTAACTACAGGGAGATCTTGGGCTTCCCGCCCCTCTCCCCAAGTTCTGCCACAGCATTCTCCAAGGAAGAATGTGAATGTTGCGCGGGAACACCAAGGGCTTTGGAGATGACCTTGAAGCCTTTCCTAGATTCCTCAGCATCACTCTGAGTGACAATGCAGTTTCTGCTGCCCATGCTGAGCTCTCTGATCTTCACTGAACACTTTCCTGTCTTTTGGAGTCTTCAAGTGAAAGTATCTATAACCTTGAAAAGAAGTACAGCACGGCAACAAGTCAAAATTCATGAAATGGAATAGGTTGCGAGACAAACAGGAGAATCATTTCCACTCTTATTTGCTAGTGAAATAGGCACTGAGCATAACATGAATTTTATAAATGCACTTCGACCCCGACCAGATTTTTCTTTGTTTTGAATAACTTATAAGAGGACCTCTACCTGTGTATTCTCAAACGAATGATAACTATCAAACTTTCCCCATAAACAATTTACACCATGTCAGGTGGTTTTTTACCCAAGGCACAGAACAAGAACTAATGCAAAGATGTAGTGCAAGACCACTTTTTAAACACACAGTTTTAGGACAAGTTCAGGTTTCCAAAAAGGAATAAAACCTACTATTTTGTGACATAAAGTGATGGCAAGCATTGCAAGATTTCCAGCTCCCAATGCACTCAACCTCTCCTGCACAACAGCGAAATTGTCTTAGTAATAATTGTGTTGTGCCTTCAGTTATAAACTAGCTGACATGAAGAAACAGTTAAATAGAAGTTGTCCAGAAAAGTTTATTCACCAAAAATTCTCAACTTGGGGGTTCTCATATGAGTCGGTACAAAGTGTGGTCTCACTTTGTACTGGATCGTCCCTCGTAGTAGTTGTCAGTACTGACATATTTTAATTTACGTTGAAACAACGCTTTTCAAGAAAGTCTGAAAGTTCGTCGGAGTAAAGTTTTTCATGCCTTCTTTCTTTATGAATTTAACGCATTTGCTGGCTTCAGCAAGCATAGAGACGGATATAGCCCCAATTCAGTGAACTTGTTTTAATTGCGCTCAGAACTATAGATATAAAGGAAATTTTAAAAGTACCTTTCGAGAAAGTCTCCACTTTACGTGTGTCATTTAAATCTCGTCATTATACGCAACGTTCCAAAGCATGTAAAAGTGTCTGTTGAGAGACAGGAGCAGGAAAACCGGGGCACTACCCGGGGGCCAACCGTTACCCGGACAAGCCCAAACTTCTGTCAGAATTGAACGGGTCCTCGCTCAGCAGCGGGAAGTCGAGGACGTGTAGTAATTTTATGTAAAGATGGCTTCTATAGTAGCTGCAGTATTAAGAACGTGCACGTAAACATGACTGTTGAAAAACAGTCATGTTTGCGTGCACGTTCTGTATGCAAATTAACTGTTTGTTTGTTTGTTACTGGAGTCCCACTTGGGATTGATGCCCACGCAGAAGAAAGGAGTAACCCTGGTTTGGGTCTTCTCCTGCCCAGGTCAGTGCCAAACATCTAAGCGCTTAGCAGACCACAGCACCTGGCGTGGCGAGGCCACCAGTGTGCTTCACTTTCTCTGCCCTCTTTTACGAATTAACTGTTATAAATGACTAAAATTTAATAGTGACAGTGCTACGTACGATTTTCTTTTCGGGGGGAGGGGGGTTCTGCATAAAATTGTGTACAACGACCAGGAATCGACACAGAAATCGGACCAAGTTGACCCTGAAACTTGCACACGGTGACGGTTGAAGGTTTTAACTATGAATGGCAACGCGTAAAGTTATCCCGAACCTCCTCACAACCGTGAATGTGGATAGAAAATACCACTGCAACGCACAATTTGATGTGAACCCCCAGAATACCAAAACAACGTTATATCTGTCCGTCTATTTGTCTGTCAGTCACGACGTTTGCGGGCCCTCTGGGATCGTGCGCCAACCGCACAAAACCAGTTCGTTTGAGGCGAAAAAGGTTGCCAGGTTCTGTGAATTTACGAAGAGAGAGCGTCGGAAAGTGAATCCCCTGGAAATAGGGGTCCTGGGGGGGGGGGGGGGCCGGATTCCCCAGAAAAATTTTGGGCAATTTCATCAACTTTAACCATCTCGAAAAACCAAATTCCAAGCCTCTTCAACATGCCTCCCTCCTCAGCTGGTTTCCTTCTGAGCAATATAGCACCAAAATGATGCTATACAAATGGCAATCATGTAAGAAACATGACTGGTTGGGGAGTCTGCATCAAAGGAGGAAATGTGGAATCTAGAGCACATGGCTGAACGGGCCTGAAAGCATCTGTCTTCCCAGCAGAGATTTATGCAATCACATAAGCAGCAAAAGTGCTAATCAGTGAGGGAAAAAACTATGGTGTTCTTCAAGGACAGCCAAGCTGACATCAAGGCACTGGACGGCAGAGAGCAATCTACATGTAAGCTCAATGAACTTGGCAGTCATCTATATAATAAGACAAAGATTGTCTGTCTGTCCGTCTTGCTGCAGACATGACCACAGATATCTCCAGAAGCATGTCACCCTTATGAACAATTTCTGCTTTGGGGGAAAGAGAGCATTGTGGACTACAGTCTAAGTAAAATTAAGTGACCTCCGAGGTCACTGAGGGCCTCAAAATAACCTCAACTTGTGGCATGTCATAGATTGCTGAAGGGCAAGCAAGAATCAGTGTGAGAATCAGGTTAAGAACAACAGGTTAAGAACCAGAGCGGCAATGCCAAATCTGAGTGATGGCCAGAGTAGGGCTGGGTTGAGCCAGTTATTTTCTAGCTGAAGTCGAGTTTAACGTACCAGCTTGGAGTTGAGTCAACATAGTCATTCAAATACAAATGCATCAGGTCAGGGTATCGGACTTGCTCGAAAAAGCTTGAAAACTCAACTGAAAGTTTTGAGCTGAGTCAAGTTGAGCCACAAATCTCTCAGACATCGAGTCAGTGATGAGGACAGAACACTCGGCAAGCAACAACACAGGTGTAATTTCCTTCATTCCCGCCCCTGGGGGAAGGAAAGGCAGCTAGTAGTGATATAAGAATCAGATGGGTTGAAGCACATACTGGGGATAAGCTCAATGAGATAGCTGATGGAATAGCTAAGATGGGAGCCACCAAGATTAAAGGGACACCGCACCCGTTCTCAGTAATCATATATAAGCACACAAAAAGTGAAATCTTCCTGAAAGAGTGGGTCAAGCGATGGGCTGACCACACTACCCGCTGGCAAACCCAATCTGGTCATGAACACCTGGTATATTCAGAAAACATATAATGAAACTCCAATGCAACATGCCAGCAATGGTCGAAAAAGCCCCCACTGGGCACAACTATCTTAACACTCATAGCTATGGAATAGGTAACACCGAAGATCAGATGTGTAGATTCTATAGGGAGGAACACGAGGAGCTTGCTCACATTCACTGGAAAACGAAACAGTGGATGCATTCCAGGAATTCAACCAAGCAAATATTCCCTGACCCCGAAGCCTTATTCTGGTTCATTTCTACGGACCGCATTGATGAGGCCATGAGTCAAAGAGTTTAGAACAAATGTTTTTTGTTTGTTAAGCTACGAATGCGATCTATAGGGGAAAGGAAAATCTTTTACTTTTACATTAGCCCCCCCCCCCTCCGGCACCTGGACTAGTTCTAGAATCTGAGGTCCCCGGACAAACAAACACCAAAATGAGTCACCTTGACGAGTGGTCGACCGAATAGTGATTTTGGCCGAAATTCGGCCATGATTTCTATTCCAGGTTCGGCCGCAATTTCGGCTTCTGCTATCAAGCCAAAATTGAAATTCATTGCAACTTACCATCATTACAAGTGAAAGGAATTGCTCAACCTCCAAAAAGGAAGAAAATCTGCTGTAATCATCGCAAATTCTCCTGCTGTAAACTTCTAGTAGCATAAAGTAATTACTAAGTAACGATTTGGGCCAGTTTTAATACACTGTGTTTATGAAGCTTAAAAGGCAGAAGTGGGGGGACCCAAAAACAGACTATTTCTTCATTTCGCTTGACCAGAGTGGTTTAAAGACGAGCACCACATATATAGCACGTCGGAAGAGATTGACATCTTTGGTCTAGCCTAATATCAGTGCCTTTGAGTCATCAGTCTCAAGATAAGACTTTTCTTTTATAGTAATTTGTAGTGCAATTGCAGTCAATTTTCAGGAAGACAGTAAGTCTTCAACAGCGAGTAATTTAATTAATAACCAAAAATGGTACTGTCCAACCCCCCTGCCTAATGTGTCTAGATTAAAATTTAATTCTAAAGTAACTTGTCCGTCACCTCCGCTGCTCTTGCGTAGAAGATTACTTGCAACCCTCGATTTCTCCTCGCTGTTGCACGCGAGTGTACTAAGTGTACTCAGGGAGTCGCCGTGCGACTGCTGTTGCGCTGCTGCGGCCTCCCCACGGACTTGGGAACGTTCGTCGTCATGAGCTTTGGACGTGATGGGCTTGCCTGGAGCCCAGGAGGACAAAGTACAAGAGGACATAGCGGTCACCCGTCTCGCTCACGCCACCAAAGTTGTCGCTAAGTTGACCCTTTTCTTTGCATTGCTACGTCAAACTTGCTCTTGAATGAATCCTTCCCTCCCCCAAAAGTTTTGCTGAGTGCACAATATTATAAGGTTTATAAAATTTTCTTACTGACCCATTGCATTTTTCAACGCAACTCTTGATAAAACGTCAGCCAATGGAATTAAACAAGAACCACATCTTGGCCGAATTACATGTGTTTAAAGCTAGTGAGTGTGACATCATGAGGACGCTCTCGCTTTGTCAATCTAGTGGATAGTAAATCATAAATATACTGCGTGTTCAATGTAAGATTAGATCCGATCGGTATGCAATGTCGCCGTATTTGCGAACTGTCGCATATAACACAATATGACACTGAACGCTATAGCTCGGAGATGTTGTACAGGAGCTACCAATGGCCTTTGGGCCGGCCCGACTCTCCCAGTCCCTGTGAAGTTCGAAAAATATCGAATGTCAGCATTGGAACATAACGTTTTAACATAAAAGAAAAAGTGTCATGAAGAATAAAACATAATTCATTAATATCAAACTGCTCATGTCGAAGAACTAAATATCAAACAGTCAACTGGTCATTAAGCATGTCATAGCGGTACCAAATATCACGATAATTGGTCTCGAAATATCGAATATCGCGATGCTGGTTAATTTGGGATGTCATACAGTCTTAGTATAAAGCGCAATTAACGCATATTAAGCATTTTTCCGCTCCATAATGAACCCAGATATGAACCCAGTATCATGAAACTGACGCCTTTTTCGGCCCATTTTGTACGGTGACGGACACGAAGTAGGTGTGACGTTGCACTTCTTGCCACTTGCGTCGGTTGCCGGAGAACAAGCCAAGCTCATGCCGTTCATACAATCGAACCTGGATTTAGAAACAGTGGTTTTATTTCATTGTAGCAAAATGAATCGTTTTTGAAATGTCCCAATGAGGAAAAATTCGATTCTGTCAAGTTTTCCCTGCCCATTCCCGCTCAAATTTCGCGCTCTTTGTCATTTTCATCGGTGGATTCTTCATGTTTTAAACTTCTAAGTCACTGTAGAATGGTCGTCAAGGTGCATCGAAGTGTGACGTCTGATTTCAGCTGGACGCCTGCCTTTTTGTTCATATTTCAGCTCTAAAACACATGGGCTTCATCCTCCACAGCAAAGCTTGACTCTTTTTTTTCCTTCTGTCAAGTCCTTGCCTTGACCAAGAACTTTCCATTATCAGGACTTGGCTGTACTTTCTAAATTTCAACAGTCTTCTTCATCCCCATGGCTGCCTCCTCCTTCTCCATGGCCGCCTCCTTCTGCCTCTGCGTCTCCCCCTCTTCTCCTCCTTTTCAGACAAGAAACGCTCTGTTGCTGGGACGAGTCAGACAAAACTCCTTGACTTTGATAAGCGCTTTTCTTCTTCTGCTTCTGCTGTGGCAAACTTTACACTCTGCCATTCTGTGAGCAAGTGAGTAGTGAGTGAGTTAATGCATGCGCTGGACGATAAAGAAATAGGCTGCACAAGACGAAGCAGAAAAAGAAGGAGTTCGCGCCCTCAATGTTGACACCCGCCAGCCTGCATTCGCTGCTCGTCGAGTCGAAGTGGGCCAGGAGTTGAGCAGCGACGAGCTTTCCGTCAAGACCTCCACCTTTCTCTCCGTTGAACGCTTCAACAGCGCCGCGGCCGAGATCAGTGATTGTTATGAGCACTCGTGTGCTGGATGCGTAGGGACGTGGACATACTCAGGTCCGGCTCAGACATTGACAGGTAAGTGGAGGTCGGAGGCTGCTGGCCTCGCTAGGGCAGACGAAGGAGCAGGCCTTGGTCCTGCAGGTGAGGATCCGGCCACGGATGGTCGGGGTCGCACCTGCGCGCGCGTTCGCGCTGACGGAAGAATTTTTGCCACAGAGGGCGCCACTGTGACCCGCTCATCTGCTAGTAGGGATGGGCGTTTCGGATAAATAAACTCTGTCTACGGTACCCGTCCAAAAAGTGGGCAAAATACGCCATAAAATGGGCAGAGTCTGCAAAATAAAGATGAGCGGGAGAAGGAAAACAGTGGGCCCTGCATATTTCATTGCAGAGGCACTAAGTAAAAAAGCCTTTTGCACAAAAAAAATTGCACCAACATTGAAAAATCCCTCAAAACAGCACAAAAACAAGGAAAATTGCATTACAAAATTGCTTGAACGCCCACTCACCTAGCAAGACATAAAAAAGAAAAATATATATGGTGCGACCGAAGTAGCTTCCCATCGACCCTCCCTACTTCACTGCTTCTGGCGTTGCACGTGGACGTGAACTGCCGCAGCAGGGTCATTTTGAGCAGCAAGTGGAGACCTGATACTTAACACGTAGGAAGTTTCACTTTCAAAACGTAACTTTAAGTGTCATTTTAACCTGATGCAACAGAGCAGACGTAGTTGATCCGGGAGGTCTTCACACGGGCTCTCTACATGGCCTTAAAGTCATGGGAAACATGATCAGAGGAAAGAAAATATTCAAAATTTTACTCCTTTGAACTTTGTTGAGTACTTAAGTTAAAAAATCCGGCATAAAAGTGGCCTTAAACGGATGGTGCAACTAGTTCGTTCGTGTATGTCCGCACCGACCCTCAAAGACAAACATGCATAACATTTGCTGTTTGCGTACCAAATTTTGGACGCAGGATGAATGGAGTGGCTTCTATATCATTTATATGTACAAAAAACACAGTCCAATTCATGAACGCTTGAGATTCTATTGCGGAAGACTCGAATTAAAGGAGTAGATATTCTTACCCAGCACAACCTTAAAGGTTGAGCTAACTTTGCCTACCCTTTAAGGTCCGGCCAAGTTAGCTTGGAATTAAATCACCGGAGTGAGCAGCTGAGCCAGGACCCGAGCGTGGACTGATGAATGCGTCAGGTTGGGGTTGCAAGGGCAGTACAATTGTCAGTGCCGGAGACTCCGGCACTGGCAATAGTTGACAGTTTCAGGATTATGACTATAACCGGAGACTGCTACACTGGCAAACTTTTTGCACCCGGACTCTGGGTACATCCAACCTCAACTAGCCGTCACTGAGGCAATGTCCTAAAATCCCATGACCCCAGTGGCCAAGTCCGACACGAGCAATCCCACTCCACGCCCGCACCCGGTCTTATCAACGTGCGCTTACCGGTGTGTCAACTTCAGTCAAGCGAGTCGAACATGCAAGAGAGTACGCAGGTTATGTAATGGCAGATATCACGTTGCCGAGTGATTCAGTGCAGCCAACAGCGACGGGTATTTTCCGTCATCGTCCCACATAAATTTACCGGTCACTCTAGAGTAACAAGTCCTGTTACGCTACAGAATAACCGGTGTCAGCGCAAGAAGATGCCGTGCACGCTTTGCCTGGTTGACCCGGTGCGACTGATAACAATTGCAGAGACTTTTGTCTGACGATCATTACGTCAACATTAGACGATTGGAATGAGGTTTGGAGCTATGGTATTGTGTCAAAGCGTTTCCCACGTGAGGTAGCCCCGGTCATTTTTCTTTTATCGTTTTTTTAGGGCTCAACACCCAGCTTGATCGAGCCGAGGTTGGGCTTGATGCACTACTAAGTTCAATATGTTGTTTTTCTTTTTTTTTCATTGCCGCATCTTCCCTTTGCTGCGCAGACTGATGATTGAAGAATAGGGAAACTCAGCGTCCATCTGTGGATTGAGCGGAAGATTTCGCACTTTTGTTGCGTCATCCAACTCGTTCACAACCTTCTCGACCATGTCTCAAACTTCTCGAAACTTATTGGAGGAAGTGTGGGCCCTGCGTGACCCCCGGGTGGACTCATGGCCGCTCATGGGCAGCCCCCTGCCCACCCTGGCAACGTGTGCGCTCTACTTCTACGCGGTCAAGTTCCTGGGGCCCAAACTGATGAAAAACAGGAAGCCTTTTGAATTGAGGAACACACTCATTGCTTACAACTTGTTTCAGGTATGGTTTTCCTTATCTTTATAGAGTGACTTACTCGTATGTGTGGCGGGAGCTCACCACGTTCCTGCTCGTTTCTTCCTAGGTCTTGTTCAGCTTGTGGATGCTGTACGAGATCTTAGTTGCTGGATGGGCCTTTCACTACAACTTCTTCTGCGAGCCAGTGGACAGGTCCATGAATCCCAGGGCGCTCAGAATGGCAGCAGCAGGATGGTGAGTTCGTCGACTGGTGTCGTGAGTGAGCTGCACTGCCCGGACAACAACGGCTCCTTCTTTCTCCAGGTGGTACTTCATCTCCAAGTTCACCGAGTTCTTCGACACGTTCTTCTTCGTGCTGAGGAAGAAAGACAGTCACATTAGCACATTGCATGTCATTCATCATGGAATCATGCCGTTCTTCGCGTGGGAGGCGTGCAGGTGAGTGTAGCGGCGACCATACGACTGACGTCACTCACGCACGTGGTCATGTGGTGTGTGTACACAAAGTGCAAGATGACTTATGGGCAACTTAACTTGTTTCAGGTTCGTTCCCGGCGGTCACGAGTCCTTCGGTGCTCTGTGTAACACCTTCGTGCACGTGATCATGTACACCTACTACTTCTTGGCAGCTTTCGGGCCAAAATTCCAGAAGTATCTCTGGTGGAAGAGACATCTCACCAAGCTACAGGTGGGGACCGCAAAGAAACTGCGTGAGAAAGAGGGTTGAGGTTATATATCCATCACGGACCGGTTTCACTTTCTCAACAGCAGATTTTTTTTCAGGGCTGCCTATGCAAACCTCATGCGAAAAAAACCGATATGGAGTAGAGTTATCCATGAGGTCCCTGTTTTACCACGTAGTCTCGCTTTTGTGTAACTACAGTGATCCCCGCTCAAAATGTCACCCTCAGGACAGAACAAGACGTGACGACATGAGCCTTGTGAGAGTTAGGGATGGAAAGGACTCAAAAGAATCGGGACTATTTGGAGCTCTCGCAAAGAATGCCCGATTTTCAGGCTTTTGGGCTCGTGCACTGGTCGGAATTGACATAACCGATTCTACCCTGTAGCCTAAAGTGAAATTGGCTTAACTCGAGCTTTCGAGCTAGGGTTCAGCCCGATTCCATCCCTAGTGATAGCATCAGCCCAATCTCCGGTTAATTGGCCCATCATTGGTATGACTCATGACATCGCCAGTATCGTTTGTAGCGGATTTTCTTCTGCACCGAGCTGAGAGACTCGAGCTAGAGTCGAGTCAACGGGCTGAAGCCATCCATAGAGCTGTGGACTCTGAGACAATGGGCGCTGAAGAAATCAGCTTGCATGATGTCCCCTACGTTCTCATCCAGATGGGTGTTCATAGTAGTGAGAGAGAGAAAAAAAAAGGCAAACTCAAGTTCCTTGTGCAGATTCCTTCTGACAAGATGGCAAAAAGGGTGTCAACAGCGAGAGAGGACATGTCCCTCAGTGAGAGAGTCACCAAGCTGAGTGTACGAATATTCCGACCCAACACGTAACGTTACTGTGTAGAGAAAGTTCGGATAAAACGACCACTCGGTTGATTGGGCCGGTTTCTGCTCGGCCAAAGGGGGGGTCCAGAAAGCGGGGTGCACTGCATAACCAAGGCGCTGCAGACGTGACAAATTTCATCAATATGTCAGATCACATTTTAAGTTTTCGCACGAATTTCGGAGTATTTGCCCGCTTATTTACTCTCTGGAGGGGCATATTCTTGCACTACATGTCCCTCACCACAGGGACAAATTGTGATGCAACACTCTAAAACGGATGAAATGCCGATATTCCGAAAATCGTACGTTAGACTAGAAATTAACGGCGCATAATGTGAACTCATATGCATTGTACCACAATATGCGTCGTCCACGTATAGTCAACGCGTAGAAGCAGGCGAAAACTTGGGACATTTCGAAGTGTACTTATGTTTGAAACACAGAAATGGCTCAAAAAGAATAACTTGAGTAATTTGTCAAAGTTGACAATAAAGAGTACGATAGAGGCTCATTTGCCATTTCCGTCTCTTTCAAGAGGTGAAATGATGCAGAACCATGACTTAAGAGGCAGGAGGAGAAATGATGCTATCAAGTGGGAGCTTTTTACGCAAACGTTTTCTTGGTCCCAGCAACTTCAGACTGCATATATAAGTGGGGTGAGGGTTGATCCCGAGTTGGAGCAGGGATCAATGTAGTCTAACCCAATGAATTTGGCTGATGCGCACATGTGTCGCCTGGTGCAGAGGCTTGAACTTTTGCCTCCTTGATCACGTATGCGTTCTTGAAGCCCTCCAAATGTTTATTCGTCGCATCTGAGTGAAATTCTCAACTTTTTCACGTCATAACAGATCATCCAGTTCGTCGGCGTGGTCGGACACAGTCTGCTGTTGTTGTACGACAACAGCTGCAACTTCCCCGTGGCCCAGAGCGCCATCTCCTCCGCGCACATGATCCTGTTCTTCATCCTATTCATGCAGTTCTACGCCAGCGCTTACAAGAAGGACAAGGGTCAGCGTCAGAAGTCAGAATGAAGGAGAAAAATCATTGTGTCTGTTCATCTCTCTTCTGTAGTATGTATGTACATAGTACTCTTGTACTATTTCTCGGACATGTTCATCAATGAGAGGTGATGTATATTGCGGCATCAGTGCTGCAAGACTCTTTCTAGAGTAATCTAGAGATGACTCAATCAATAGAGTGTTCGTACGGCAACCAATTTCACTCTTTCAGTATGGGTTAGAATGTTAGAAACACCTATTGACGATGTAGTTGACGTCATAAGTGCATCACTTACGCATCAGCACTTTGACTGAAGAATCGACATGGATCCCGTTCCAACATTGACAACACATGTACAGTCGATTCTCGTCACAAGAATAATCGGCGTCAGTGGCGACACCATTCCAGTATTGAGTAGCATAGGGTGACCCAGCAAAAAGCCTATCCAATCGGTAGGGAAACATCTCACGGACTGTGCAATCAACTGATAGGGTAGCAATTGAAAGAAAATAATCCTAATTTTCATAGGCAAGTCGAATTGCAACATTTGAAACCTTGGGGATGTCACAGCTTGTGCTATACCGATTTCCATGGAGGAGATGAAGAACTTCATCAGGGAGAGACTCCAGATCTTGTACAATGACGGACTTTGAGCCGGAGGACCTTTGACATCAGAAAAAAAACCCTCAAGGTTATATGGTAGAATCATAATACACTTACATCAGAGCAAAACTATTAAAAGCAGCTAAACTATTAAAAAAGGAAACCTGCACTGCAGAAGCTGTAACTAACCTAACATTGCTTCAAATGTTTTAAGTTGAGATGTGTATTAAAATTTAGAATATTTCCACTCTGCCCCTACCAGAAAGTATCCTCGTTCATAGTATTGCAGCCTTTTGGCGATGGAGAGTTTTCTGTGCCACCCTGTAGTGTTGTTACTAGTTAAAATTTCTGTCTCACATGGAGAATTATCCCTTTATCTAGTATTCTTGCATCCAGAATCAGCCGTGCTAATGCAGCAAGAGCAACTTTAGCAGCGAGTGGAATCTTTGTATTTCCTCTGCAGTAATCTCTTCATATAGCATTGAAAGTTGACTGTTGCCTCATCATGACAGTGGGAAGCAACAAAGTTCTTTCTTCATGAGCAAATCTTACCATTTTGTTTGGCAACACCTTTGACCTCGACTGTGAGCGCATCATATCAATGCGAGGAGATCTGTCCAGTAGTTGAGCCGTTGAGAACAGAGTTAGCATATGACAGATTCCTACAGTAACCCTCCGTTACCAAAGGACTACAGTAGAACCTTCCTTTAACCATGAGAGTGTCCATATTTTCCCCATGCATTAAGAAACAAATCCTTTGGTCCCCAGCTGATTCTTCTCGAGGTTTCACCGAAAAGTGAATGCAACGCCAGCTCTGTCATGAAGTTGAGCTGTGTGTGCAGCCTCTCCAACGCTCTTGACCTGGGCACTTTTGGGCATAGCGATCAGGAAGGCCCTCTGTGCAGTGCTTTGTTGCTGCGCGGTGGATGAAAACTGACTAAAATGATTGCTCACGATCAAGGCGAGTGGATAAGAGACGCACATGTGTGCAGCGGACCTGTTGCTCAGTGCCGAGATGGTTTTTTCCCCCTCTCTGTCTCTCTCTCCTCCTCTAAGAACTGTGTGTGCGTCACAGGGGAGTCTTGATGAACACGTTCAGGAGGGTCCAGTTTTAGCCAAGACACCTGTCTGACTGCTTCAGTGACGAGTTGGGCGTGGGCAGCAGAGGAATTAGAGAGATATGGTAAACAGGGACTGACGACCCGTCGTCAGAGCTCTGACGGCTGCGCGAACTTCTCAGTCGATGAGTCTGCGTGAGGATTATTGTTTGTAATTACTTGTCATTTTTGAGAAAACGAAGAGTGCTTTTGTGCACAGACCTAATAATAACGAAAGAACATTTATTCTCTGAAAATTGATACCACAATGCAATCGACAATAACATCAGAAGGGTCACAAATATTTCCAGAAGTGGAGAACACCCGTGCAGGTTCGACACCGACACTGGCACCGACACTGGCACCGACACTGGCACCGACACTGGCACCGACACTGGCACCGACACTGGCACCGACACTGGCATCGACAGCAGAGCTTCTTAGGGGAGCTTGAGTAGCTTTTCAGTCGACTCGGATAAAGCAAGTTCTCTTTTGAAACTTCTGCACTGCACTTCTGAAACTTTTGAAAAACTGCATTTCTGGTTGCTGAAACTTTTGTCTTGTCTAACATTTGCTCTCAAAACATCAGACTTCCCAGTTAATGAAGGTTTTACCTTCATTAAAGATTCGCCGAAAAGCCCCATAATGAATAACAAATGACACCTACGAAACATTCGTCAGTAACAAGTACGACCATTATTCGTTGCAAGCACTAGTGAGGATGAACGAAAAAAAAACGGCATTCATTCATTTTTAGGTAGCCCCGTTCAGGTAGTCGTGTCACTCACAGTGGTCTAGAAAATATGCAAAAGAAGCACCTTACATTGGTGATACAGTGCAGAATAATGTGGAAATTTTAAGTTGTTGCATTGAATTGTCTGAAAATTGTGTAGAAATGGGGTGAAAGGTTTGATGAAAATGTGCAGTTAGGTGGAGATTTGTGACAATTACCACATTAGGATTCTGGACCTTAAGGGTGGGCGTATTCGCAGTGTTCGATTTACCGGAGAGCCTTTAAGCGGAGAACATTGTACCAGCTGACTTTCTTTTATTTTTGAATTGCCCAACTGAAAAGAAGATGAGGTACTTGACAAATTTGGTGATTTTCTCATCAAAGTTTGGCAGCTCTTGCTAAGTCTGATTATCAAATCGTTGGCTTGGGTGATGGTCATGCCTTGACT
>JAAUXU010150171.1_pt1 | contig 22387 bp, 29 predicted proteins | sample 7278151 | NCBI WGS metagenome assembly JAAUXU01 (sample SAMN14350113, study PRJNA611818) | marine sediment metagenome | isolation source: surface marine sediment (1.8m) | place: French Polynesia: Moorea | collected 2018-08 | reverse complement strand
TTTGCATGCATGAGTTCACAATAATTTTGTGAGCTGTCCCACAATCACATGTTTTGTCCAGAACATACACAATGCACTGACGGACATCCTCAATGTGGCTGTTGCTGGCTGTTGCTGGCTGTTGCTGGCTGTTGCTGGCTGCTGGAACCTACAACCTGGTCTTCCTTATAGATGGGGTGTAACAAAATCCCTGTTTTTTAATCTGGTTGTCGGCCATGATCTTGCTGTCTCAGGCCGTGTTCAGGTTCTCCATGAGATCCATGGCAAACAACATCTCGTCGTCATTGTCGTTTTGGACCTCATTCTCAGGCATACTTGATTAGATATGCCCCTATCACGCTTAGACCATTATGTTCCTACTTATCGTATCCTCCGCGCTTTGTTCTTTAAACTGGGTTGTGGGAAAAGGCTATTACTTTACTTTAATTTTTCACCAAAAGTACCAGTTTTGCCATACATTACTCATTTTGTGACACAAACTCCTCAACTAGAGGCAAACTTTTCTTTGTCGAGATGGTCCTGACAGACAATTGACACAATTTCACCTCCGAGAGTATGGACAAATTGGTATTTGTCACCACAACTTGTGATAAAACTTGTGATCAACGTGAGCTAATACTCTTTTGTCACTGTTATCTCACCTTAAAAAAAAGTACCCGACACTAGAACAGGTGCCGGTTTTATCATCCGAAGATCAAAAGGTTGCGAGATTTGCGGTTTCACTGTTCCGACCGACTGTCAGTGGAACCAACTAGTGGTGAGGACGAGCCGACTTTTTTCGTCTCCAGCCGAGCTCGAGCTAAACTTGTCTCGCGTACACCACTACTACGTAAGCTCAATGTGACCTCCTTTGTTTCACCACCACACTTGCGCGACAACTCTTCTACTTCTGTCTCCTCAGACAAGACATTGTTTTCTACCTAGGAGGTGCACTTCAGGGCGGCCACGGTCATATTGACTTCGAAGATCGCCCACATGCTACAATCATTTCAGGCAGCACATTTGAAATTGAGATAGCTACAGCCATTCAAAAATGTTTTTTTGTTCTGCACTGTACGCTAGACATGATGCACCAGGCAAAGATGCATCACACGAGACAAGATTTCTGACCTGAAGTCCATCTTGTCCATCTTATCTGATTTCCACCATGTATCAGTGAATTGTATGCACAGGTTGTGCAAGAGTTGACGCTTGTTCCTTCAAGCGATATTAGCAGCGAAATTACGAGTACACCTTGAACATGATCAGGACCAGCATTGGCAGGAAGAACAGGCCTCGGACTTACTTTAAGGATTCTTGTGTTTAAAAAGCAAAAAATGTGTTCCCATCGTTTTTGACCCCCTCTAAAATGACCAGAGGCGCAACTAAATATTGTTTAACGAGCCCATCAATGTATGATCATAAAAACTGAGGTGAACCTCTTAACGTACGCAAAGTTGGTGACTGTCTGATAACTACGTCGTGATCATGAGATTGTGATCTTCTGATGATATATGGATGAGTCTCTTAAACAATATTTAGCTGTGACTGCTTAGTTGGCAACTTTGCGGCCATCATATGAAATCCGCCTCAGCTGAAACTGGTTTTGGTTGGTGCGACCTTTTTTACCTGAGTAATACTCATAAAAGTGACTGAAAAATGTAGGTCCAAAACTTAACTCGCATGAACTTTTCTACGTGATTGACTTAAAGAGTGGTAAAAAAAGCCGTTTAAAAGGTTTTTTTTGTAGCAGCTTCATTTTTTGCTCTCCTGTGCTCGTTGTACTGGAATACATGTACTATAAAAGTGAAACTGATTCGCGTTCTTGTTGCAACCTCCTCCATTTCACTAACATTTTGATATTCAACTTGTTGTTTTTCACTTGATATCAGGAACAAAAGTTCTTTAACTAAAACTGCGCCAAAAATTCTAATGGGGACCAAAATTTCCGGCTTATCGACGTCAACATTGGCTTACAGGATGCCCAATGGAACTAGGCATCACCTTCCAAACGTTATTTCGCGTGCACCCAAGTTTATAACCTGGAAGAACCACCCAGTCACTGATTCCTAAATATATTACACGTACAAGTTCACTGTGCAGCACTTAGCTTTGCTAATTCACATAAAATATGTAGGGCAAAATACAATACTTACAGAACAATATCTCCAGAACATCTCGCACGGAAGCATCAGATAATAATTGATATAAAATACCGTAGCTTTGAGTGTCTAAATACGCTGACATGATAGATAAGTGTACCGATCAAGAGCGTACACGTACATGTCGATTAAGCCGCCCAACTTTTTTCTCTACTGTTTTCCTCAACAGTATCTTATTCTTCAGTACAGTAAAGTACAGTATGAGTGCAGCGCGAGGCACAAATACCAGAGCCTTCGCCACCACTGAGGTCCATAGCCACCGGTGTCATGTATGCCGTACATGTGAGTCACCCTGTAGCATGCAGAAGTATTTTTTTTTCAAGAGAAGCATAAGGGGGGAGAAACAGACGAAGTCTTTCATTTGCAATCACTGGAGTGCTTGCCGTTGTACCTATTTCGTCTTCTGCTAAGCTTTCAGTAATTCATGATGACGTTCTTGGCTGCTGCGGCGGCAAGACGCTTGCTCTTTGCGCTAGTGTTTTTGTCACTGTCACCACCGCCACCTCTCTTGACCCCGCCGCGGCCCCCACGCATGTTACCGCGGGAGCCGCCGCGACCGCGACCCCCTCTATGAGGAGGCAAACCAAAAATCATCGGATGAGACGACACCTGGGGGCGGCCACCGCCGGCACCAGAAGCACCTCCAGGGCCACCGGCCATAGGGTGATGGCCCATCATCATCATCATGGGGGGCGGCGATGGTAAGAGCCCGGCACCTTGGCCTGGAGCCTGACTACTCCATGCTAGAAGAGTAAGATTGACAATGCACACCTACGTACACGCAAAAATGCATTGTTCTCGATGGACTCACGTGGCTGTCGTGGACCTCTCCAGTTTTGTGGTCCTCCGCCTCGACCACTACCCGGTTGCTTGCCAGCGCGGCCTCTCTTGGTCACTCTCCCTCCACGAACGCTCTGGCGGCCAATGCTGGAAATAGAATTCTTCTTTGGCGATGCTGTAGCTTTCTTGGCGGGGCTGGTGGAAGTCGCCGGAGTCTTCTCCTTTTCTGCCTCAACAGACTTCTTTTCCTCAGAAGTATCTTCTTCCTCTGGATCAGCTTGCTTCTGTTCTTCGACGGCAGGGGACAGTTTGACAGCGATGTCATTGGGATCGCCTGCTGGCGTGACCACCTCTGTTTCCGCTGCACCAGCCGCAGGTATGAAGTCACCGTGAGTATACTCATTCAGACCAAGAGATTCCATCTCCACAGCGAGCTCACACAGGTAGTGATAACTCTCGGCCCTAAAATAGGAAGAATCACAAGCAAGTGAAAACAAACGAAAATCTCATCTTCACTTACATGATTTTGCACTGCTCCCATGAATCCCCCCACACGTGTATCCCGTGACTCCGCACGATGACTGCATTACTCTGGGGGTACCTGGAAGGTGAAATTAAGACTGAATGCAATCTCTCTCTCCCCTGTCTGTGCACACGCACACAAGAGCCAACGCATCACCTCTTCATGACCTTGACCAATTCCTCCTTGATCTCTTCCTCGGTGTTGGCGGTCTGAATGATGGGCACAACCAACTCTTCATCTAGGTTTAAGTTGCGGCGGAGAACGGGATTGTAGATGGCCTGAGAAAATAAAGAAGTCAATAGGGCGACGGCAAAGTCCAGATTCACAAGTCATCCGTTACCTTGATCAATTGTTGGTTCTTCATCCTGAACTCTGATCCCTGGTAGATAAGGGAAGCCAGCACAACGTACTTTCCATGAGAATGAACAATCGCTTTAGCCTTGCGCTCTAAAAAATATCGTAAGCACCATAAAATTCTTTACATGAGTGATCAAAACAGTCACCTTACCCTTGTAAATCGCCATGAAAACTGGCGCGCAAGAGGAAAGTTTGAGCTTCCGGTCGTCTGGCGGCCTCTGGGCGATGGAACCGTCGTTCTTGAGCATGAACAAGTCGTCGGACTGGACTCTTTCTTTCTGCACTCCGCTCGGGGTCACGTAAATCTTGTCCCTAGAAAAGTTGAATCAAGTTGAAGGATATTGTACCAGGAGCTTCAAGCTGTCGCAATGGGAGTTCACTCCTCACCCCTGCTTGATGGAGATCGCCCCGCTGGTGCCAGGGAGCCATCCCATCTGGTGGAACTGGCTACACAACTCCGGGATGAGCCTCCTGGGGTGCGTCGCCTGGAACAGGTGGGCTGAGTTGGACGTCATCTTGTGCACCAAGGAACCTTTCAACGCGAGCTGCAGCGAGGGGCGACCGTCTCCTTGTTTTCTCCTTAAATCAAGCACCAGTGTTGCCAGATTACCGGTGACCAGAACGGCCAAATTACGACAAAGGCATTTCCAAAATTTGCCAAAGAGAAAAAATATGATCGGTCGAAGAACAGCCAAATTCTTCATTAACACAAAAATTCTGTTGGCTGCACAGCCTATACTATACGCGAAGCGGTCAGACTTACAAAATTTGGCAGGTAAAACAGTTAAATGGCAATTCTGTCCAGGAAAATCAGCAGCTGAGGCTAACAAGCAGCAAGCAGAGCTATAGCGTCTGCACTGCACAAAACACAAGACTAGTGGTGTAGACGAGCCGACTTTTTCGCCGACTCACGGGTCGAGCCACCTCCCGCTTCAACTCAAACTCAAAGAGGAAGTCCTAGAATTTCTATCCTTTAATAAGCCGGAGGTTGCCTAAAGATTCACTCTACTTACGCTTATAAGGTTATGTTAACTATATATTGCATGCGCGTAAAGTTGCGCTTTATTTTCCGAGTTTTCAATGACCAAAGTCATTAAACGAGGAAAATTAAGGGCAATTACGCTCATGCAATTTGTAATTGGACGTCAGATTTTTTCTGTCTTTCCTGTCGCTCCCTCTCTGACCCGGCTCGACCAGGCTCTTCTTCCTCCCATTTCTCCTTCGCTCTTCTCCCTCCCTCGTCAGCAGTACACAAACACTGGGAAATACACTGCATTTTCGCCTCAAACCTGGAAAATAAAGTGTATTTTCTGATTTGGATGAAAATAAAGTGGTTTCGTATTTTTGGCTCTTAGTAAATAAGACAGGACAGTAAAGAAAAAATCTGACGTCGAAGCATAAAAGCCGAATCGTCATGCCTCCGGATTGCCATGGTTGCCGATGGGCCGGTTTGGCAGTGCCATCTGTTGTTGGCTCGGCTTGTTAAATTCAAATTAAACTTGGCTCGTCTACACCACTAGAAGGAACCAAACAAACCTTTAACTGAACTTCGGACCTGCCGAAAAAAAAGTTCTGCTCAACCCTTCTCGGCTAGTGCGTCAATGAAGGTTCGGGGAAGACTACGCCGGCGGCCTCGACCGCCGCAGTCTGACCTTTGGCCAGGTCCTTGATCGGTGAAGGCCACAACATGTTCGTCTCTAAAGGCACCGGGGCGATGGCGGCGGGGTCTTCTCGTCAGAAGCGGAGGGAATTCAGCTATCGACTTCTATCCGCCGAAGAATTGACCGAGCGCCGCCGTCGTCGCCGAGACCAAAAGGAGCAACAGCAGCTCCCAGGTGGGACACTCTTCTCGCTCGAGTTCGTGCTGGCCGCCTCGCTGTTTGTGTGGCGCTGGTGCCAGAGAACGGCAACCGGCGCTCTGGTGGCCGCCATCGTCGTGGTGGTGCTCGTGTCCGGTCACAAGTATGCGCACACTTGGTAAAACGGTTGTCAACGTTGTAAATCAATCCTTGCCTTCATCACCTAGTTTTAACGCTATGCTGGATCCAGTCACTCCAGTGACGTTCCTGGATCGTGTCTCCCTATGGCTGGGCGTGCATACGCAGTCTGCAGTGGTCGTGATCGACTTCGGTAGGTCCGTGAACGATTGGTGACACGTCAGGAAAGCCCAAATGTGGGGAACTTATTCCTTTCCAGCGCCTCTGGCGTCTTTAGTGCACACTTTCGTGTTCCAACGGAGGGTCAGCGATGGTTCTTTTCTCATAGCATCCCAAGTTAGCCACCGCCTGCTACCAGGAGTCCTTGAGCCACACACGGATGACACTTTCAGCTACTTCACACACGTCAGAGTGCGTGAGATATTGTGTATTCAACAACGTCGCATCAAGGTTATGGCTCCATGGATTTCAGGGCAGAGTGGAAGAGGTGGCTTCTGTAGCCGAGGGACAAGTTGTGAAGGCTCTTGGCTCCCGTCACTTGAATCCCTCGCCTACGCTGGTCAAGATCAGCAATGGCAACTCAGTCAGACCCCGGCTCCAGCGTCACCTGTTCGAAGAAATCCGCCGGCGCTTTAGCAACTCCTCCATCCTCCAGTTTGACCCTGAACGCAGCCTGGGGACCCTAACAGCAAGGGAGGAGAGGACCCTGCAGTGGTTTGCCATCAACCTTCTCAGTCACCGGCTTGGCCCACAGTTGAATCAGGGCAACACAGCTCTGATCATGGACTTGGGTGAGTCGGATCTGGAGGTGACTCTTGCCTTGCCCACTGGAGGAAAGCAGCCCCCTGAGGCTTTCGTCAAGGAGACAAGCGAGCTGACGGCATTTGGAAGGTTCATTCGCCTCACCACCTTGTCTTTCAAGAGCTTGGGATTGCTGGCGGCCCGGAATGAAATGCTCAGGCAAAGCAACGTCATGTGGAAGGTCAATGACGCAGCCGTTGAGAAGAACGAAAGTGACTTTCTGACAATCAACAGCGGATGCCTCAACCCGGTTACAGAGGCTTTCTGGGAATACGACGGTATGAATGAAAGTATTCTTCCGGTACTTTTGGCCAAAGTAACAGAGTGTGCGATGGATGTAACTGTGACATTTTAGCACAACTGGCACATCGTTACGCCCGTCTGATCACTGTCACACGTAAGTTCTAGTGGGTGTTGCTAGCGTTTGCATTATTTGCGCAAAAACTATGATGAATAGCACCATGTATGCCGCTTGTGTTGTGTACCAAGACGCCGTGAATGCCATAACGTCATAATTTCCTGTGCAGGCAAAAGATACCACGTTCTGGGAAAGTCTCATCCTGATTCCGAGCTTGTGCGCGAACGCAATGGACCTTTCGCCGGAAAAAAGATTCACCGCCCGGTGGCGGACCTTTCCGGTTGCCGCAAGCTGGCCCAGGCTTACGTCAAGGCCCGGAACGGCTTGTCGCCTTCGGACGACGAGGACAAACCTAAGGAGAACAGCAGCGAGGAAGACTTGTTGGCTTTCTTTAGGGAGGGCAGGGATGTGTTTGTGGAGGGTCAGCTGCTGGAAAAGTGCCTAGAGAGGGGACTGACATTACCTGTGTCTGGCGGCAACGTTCGAATGAAGTCGCTTGCGGACAGCATGTTGAACGCGTGCAAGGTGCCCAACACGGAGCAGCCGTTTGCCTGCGCCGATCTAACTTATCTGATGACGCTTCTCGAAGTCATGGCGCACATGGAGATGGACGGCGTCATCAGGTCTGCCAGGAGGATGGATCTGGGACTGCAGGGCGAGTGGCCGCTGGCGGCAGCGATGCACGTGTATGAAAACGGACTCTGAGATACGACACACTTGGAAGCTGACGAGTTTGCATTGATCGATGAACCTTAAAACAATAACTGCACTCGCAGATCTGAACCTAGTCCCATGTTTCGACATGCTAGAGAATTGTGTAAAGTAGTTCAATTCTGTGTTATATCATTTCTTATTGATCCTGCAGCTCACATGCGCTTGTATTGTTATTGTCAGAACATCTATGAAGGAAAAAACTTAACGTTGTGTAGATTTCGCTATTAACTTCGATGCTGTCCGCTTAATATTGTGATTGTGATACTCATTGATTGATGTGAAGTTGATCAAGTCAGTCCAAGGCAAGATTTCAGGAATAAACGTATTAATGTAGACCTGTGGATGACAGATTCTAAACTTTCAGCTGGTGCTTAAAGATGATGGGGGTTCAAGTGTCCTATAGCACTGGTAATGCCTCACAGCCTTACAGGAAAAACATCTGTTCGCTTCTTTCGACGAAGTCTGAGAGAACAAGTGCGTTAGCACGCTCACGTACACTAAACGAGAATGAAAGTTGTACAGACTTTCATCTTGAAGGGTGTCGTAATGGAGGTGAGAAAGGTAAGGTTATGTCAGTGATTCAAGTCTAACAGTTCCATCTTTCCAGTGCCAAAGACACCTGAGATTCTCACCTGAGATTATCATTCTTGTAGTGTGTCTGAACTTGGCAGGGAGCGATGCTAATCCCGTACCAGGTCAGTAAAAGGCTCATGGCCAACATGACACCTTCCGTGTGTACACAGACTCTCTTGAAGGTCTCGCTGCCAGAGTCTCCTACTCTGGCCACAGCTTGATCAGGACTTTTCCCACCAACGCTGACCAAAGAGAGGCCATCAGGAAGCTGGAGTGCCACCTGCTCAAAGAACCACTCCTAGGTTGACCAAGGTAGTCGTTGTTGATCCCAAAACAGGCGAGTACGCATTAGACACGTTCGTAGGAGACGTTCCCACTGAACTCCTCTGCCGGGAAGGTGCGCATGCATTGAGATCGCTGAGTGACCTCGGTATTCGCTCTGAGGTTGCGGCAGCTGACTTCGAGTCTGTCTTGGAGCAGGAGAGGCTGGAGCAACAAGTAGAAACGGTCAGTCCATTTCAGATGAGGGCGGGAGTGGAACAGCAGGAGCTGGATTTCAAGCGATACCATAGGTATGACGCTGATTCTCTGTATGCAAGCTTTGGTGACGCTCGAATTTCCTTGAAGTTTCGACGTGATGACGTCATATTTGGAGCGTCTGGCGAAGGAAAATCCTGACCTAGTGACCCTTCGAAACGTGGGACTCACTGAGGAAGGACGACCCTTGTTTCTGATCAAAGTGGGAAAGTCTCCTCAGGGTGACTTAACCAGGGCAATATGGATTGATGCCGGTAACTTAGACCTGGAGATTCGAGTTACATGGTGCTTTACCTTTGGGTTAGGCTCAAATCGAGTTATGACTTGGGATCAACTCTCATTTTGATTTCAAAATTTGATTTCACAGTCAACTATTTGATTGCGTTTTCCTAACAGCAAAAACAAATTTCCGGATTTTAAGTGAAGCAACCGCAAATTGGAGGTGCGACAACATCGAGCATCTGTCTAAGCTCCTTGGCAGAATGTGGCCAGTTCAAAGAATCGTGAGTCGTTGAATCCATTCTTTCGGCCACTTTCCGAGGAGAACAAGAACAACCGATTCAGCATTCAACTAACCAATTCATTTCCATTTTGTGTGGCTTTTCTTGGCCCAAGTTGAAGGTTTCATTTGGTCACTCTGATCATTCTGTTCGTGATCCTGGCCAGGACAAGAAAGCGGAGCAAAAAGTACAAGTCTGTGTCCACTCATGTTTTTAAAAAAGCAGTGCTAACGTCATGAAGTGGGCAAAAGAAGCCACTAAAATTTTGAAATCTTTGTAGTAAAAAAGTACGATTCGGAATCGATTACGATACTTTTTCTCTCCGACCGAGTGATTCGACAATTGACTATCATCCACAAACTACCTGAATGGCAGTCACTCTTCTTCTCCATCCAAGCTTGGAGTTGCAGAACTCATAAAGTGGCACGAAGGCCCCAGCATTGAGGCCAGAAATTCATTGCTGTAAGTGTTGGACGATTGAATGATTTAAACTCACGACTGGATTAGTTGAGAATGAGAGATGATTTGGTCCGGTCACCACGTTTGAAGATTGGACTAAAAAATGATTTGTAAGATTTCACCCAACCCTTAGGTGCTTTGGGCCTATTCCTTCCCTTTCCCTAAAGCACTATTAATCCAAGTCCTGTGCATGATTGTCAGTTCAATTGCCTCATGGTAACCAGGGATCCACGCCCGCGAGTGGATTGCGCCAGCTGCTGGATTTTATGTCTTGGACCGCTTGGTCAAGCACTTCAGGCAAGAGGACAAGGAGAACAGAAAAGACAACGACGACGACATGACCAATGTGGATTGGTACTTTATGCCCATGCTTAACCCAGACGGTTACGAGTACTCCAGGTCAACTGATAGGTTGTGGAGGAAGAACAGAGCAAGCACTTCAGGTAACATGACTTTCTACTTGGTGATTATCAAGGTGCGTCGCCATTATTATTATCCATTTGTTCGACAAAGAAAGACGCAATATCACATGTTTAGTTCACTAAACATGGAAGTCATGTCTTAGGATACCAACTAGTCTTGAGCGCACTTATGCTCGATCACATCCCTTCCAGGGACGAACACGGCACCTTGGTGAAAATCGCCAGATGTTGGAAAGCCGTTTGATCAGCTGACCTATAACTTACTGCATAGTGTAATTAATTGTTTCCAATGTCGTACTTGTCTCTATGCAGAGAAAGATTTTGTAACGGTGTTCTGACATTTCAATGGAGTATGTTAAAGCCTCTGCGGGGGATCCTCGTTGATCACCGACCTTTCCTCTCTAATTTTGTTGTCACTCTGTACAAATTTATCTCACAGATCCCAGCTGCTTCGGGGTTGACTTGAACCGCAACTGGGGCGTGGAAGGCTTCGGCGTGGGCGCCTCCAGACATCCTTGCAGCAACACTTACCAAGGCCCCAAGGAGAACTCTGAACCAGAAGTGAGGACTGCCGAGGAGAACCTTTTGGCTGTGAAGGACAACGTGAGAGCGTCCATCTCGTTGCACAGTCAAGGTGAGCCTTTTATGTCGACTTTTGAGCTGATCGTGTTTTAACAAATGGTGATCACCGACTTATTTACACGCGAGGATATGCTGATTTATTCATTCTCGTCATGTCCCGTACGAAACATAGACTTGTAATGGGAATGCATGCAGGAAACATGTGGCTAACGTCCTGGGGCTACAAGTCTGAGCTCCCCGTGGATAACAACAAGTTGGTCTCCATGGGCGAGGCCGCCGTCAGCGCCATCAAGGAGGTCAACGGCAGGGAATACACGGTGGGAGCAGCAGGAAAAATATTTTATCCAGCCGGTAAGTGCATGAACTTTGTATGTGTCGAAGTTTCCCCTATATAGGCATAAATGCGGTGTCGCATGTCTGCCATACGGGGGCTGCAGGATGTCCAGACGAAGTGTTTTAACTCGCAAATGTTGAAAAGAGACATTTAAAAGGGTGCTACAAATTCTGCCCAAACTCATTCCTCAGTAACCCTGGGTTTTCACGACATCATCTCAACTTTTACGCTGACTTCTCCATAATACCCTGCAGCAGACATTTGTACTGAACTCTTCCGACTCCTTTGTCACGATACAGGTGGCGCTAGTGACGACTTCGCCAAGGCCAAAGCCCACATTCCCTACGCAGTGACAGTGGAGCTGCCGGGGGATGGCAGGTACGACTCGTCCCTAAACGTGTGGATTGTGCATCACTTACTCGTCACTCACTTTGCAGGGGCTTCCTCCTTCCTGCCTCCAAGATTGAAGGAGTTGGGCGCGAACTCTTTGCCGGATTCAGAGTCGTCTCAGCTTACGTCAGAAAAGAGCCACTTGGTCTGGACGAATCATACCAGCGGGAGTTGTCAACACAGAACAGGGGTGACTGAAGACAACGCGCAACGTAGTTTTATCAGGACAATTGAACACATGAATACAGCACTTAACTCGGATAAGTGGAACTCCAAAAACAGACTGAACCTCCTCGATAAACAAACTTATGAAACACGTTGTTAGTAGGGATTCAATTCATGAAATGCCGGACTAAACAGCACATTTTTTCCAGTCAAGACGGCATCCCGCGAATGCGAGTTCCACTGGATTTGTACGGACTGGTGTAACTCAAAGCGACGTGACTTTAGCGACGTTGGCCATGTGAATGACGTTAGTGACGTCCACGGCGTTAGCGAATCCGCAGCCGTCAGCCCTCCCTCCCTCCCCGTTCTTGCGCTCGACTGACCTGACCCCGGCTCTTTAACGGCTTTTCAATTAGAGCACTTTTTGTATGCCGATTGCAACTCTCCTTCCTCCTCGTCCAACTCCCCTAGCAGGAGCAGATGCAAACGTGCCACACCTGGCTCTTCTCTCTCGTCTCTCCGGGCTCTATCCTTGTACGGGGACGTTGGTACAGAAGAGACGCGCGCATGTTAGAGAACAGAAAAAATGATGTTCTCAAAGTACCGAATGCACAAATGTTAATTCTTGTGTCTTGTTTTGCGAGCTTTCGTGGGTCAAACTTTTTGATATTTTTCACTGCTTGCTCGGTGTTGACTTTTTTGGTCTCATCTTCGGCACTGCTGACCTTGAAGTGGGGCTTCACGAAGGTTGACTGACCATAACCAAGCGCTAAACTTCGGATGACTCTGGCTTGAGCTTGAGCATTTCAGGGTTGGAGTTTTTTGCAGTCTCGCTTTTGTGGAGATGCCTGATGAGGTCGTTGATGACGAGGACATCTAAGTTCTTGCAGATAAAGTAGAGGACAAGCCAATCACCAATCTTTTCAAAGTAGCTGAGGGAAGGCGGATGCAGGATGGCTTCCACATCAGAGTACTTGGTTGACCTCCCTCCCTGCATAATAGTACGAGCCTCAGCAGCTCTGAAGTCAGTTGAAATCAAGTGTGTTATCCGGTACCTTCACAGCTATAAGTGTCACTCTAAAATGAGGTCCTAGAAGCAATGCAATGCGATAGAGAAGGAATATGCCAGTCATCACTGCCAGGATGGCCAGCCAGAACCTGAAAATGACGAAGACGTAAAAACTACAGAAGGATTATTCAATTTTAGTCACTGCTCACCAGACAAAGATGAAAATCTTTTCATTGATGATGTTGAGAGGCAGCACACAGAGTCCATCTTTCGTCTCAACTGTGCCCGAATGACCATACTTGTAGAATGTACACTTGGTGACCTAACCGCAAGTTATCTGTTCATCATGCTAAACAAAGGTAGACTCCTTTTTAAGACCAAACCTTAGGGAAAACAACATGCATGGGATCTTCCCTCTCTTCAGGCTCCATCTCGGAGTAGTTGATGACATCAAGGCCATAAGTTCTGAACTCGTAGCCGAGGAAGAAATCAATGAAGTAAATCTGGCTGATGACATTCACAAAGTTGAGAACCTCGCAAAGAAAGTATCTGCCGCAAAACAAGTGTAAAAGCGGGTAACATTTTTTTAAAATCACAGTTAGGATAGTTATTCACCCTGCTGCATAGAGAGTGTGTGTGCCTCTGTGCAGCTTGAAATATTTCACTATGGTTGCGATCTGGTTGGCCTTTGACTTGGGATCCAAAATGGGCTCCATCAACCCTGCAAAGGATCGATTTTTCTTGCTTCAGACATCGTTTACCGCCTAGTCTTACCTTGTACGAGCATCTTGATCTTTCCTCCCTCAGAGTTCTTCCAGATGTACCTTGGTGTGTAGAAGAGGGCAGCCTCGAAGAAGAGGAAGAAGCACACCCACTGGTAATATTTGTGATACTTTGTCTCAGTGCCTGAAATAGCAAGAAGTGTGACAGTTCCAAAACTTTCCATCTGTGTTATTTCTCCTCAGTAACATTGCACCTTCCTCTAGGTCAGAAACAGGTGATATTCCTGTATATGGTACTTCCACTCCTGTTTCCTTCGCCCACCTACATAAATAAGCAGAGCACCATTTTCATCTGTGTGCGCAATACATACGATATAGCACAGGGCATCACATCTACGTGTCTCAGTTCACAAGCCTAATTTAGAGACAAAGTTAAATATTATACGCATTTGAAGGTCACACACAGGTGTAGAATGTGTGAATACAGGGTTTATCACGAGTACCAAGACTAAAAAGCCCACTTTTTTTTACAATTGTTTGAGGCTCTGAACGAACAACTATTTGAGCTCTCGCAATAGTGATCAACAAAGACGAATTAATTTCTATGCTTTGAGTACAAGAACAGCAGATTTGTGGTTGACCATTTACTGTCACCTTAACTCTGAAGATGCTTGAATACCTCTGCTTTTGGGCCTGGACTACCGGGATGAAAAATTCACTTTTGCTTGATCTAAACTGGATTCGATATTGATTCAGCCTTTTTATAAATAAAAAATGACGAGAGACATAAGACGGTCAATTTTTTGCAGCTATTCATTATGACAAAGTAACCTGCACAGGAAAAAAGATAGAGACAAATGTTAAAGCCTTTTGACATGTCTCAAAGTTACAATATACTTGCCACTAACCAAGCAACATCATAACTTCGAAGTTCGACTGAACTTGACGGCTCTGGCAGTTCTAATGCTGAGGGAGCATTCAATGTGATGAATCACATTAAAAGTGACAGGAGAAGTCGACTGTCTGAAGGATTCTTGGAAGATATCCTCAGAATTCAAACTGAATGATCTTAAAAAAGTTGGAGGAGTTTTCAGGAGCCAAATACAGCAACTGTGACTTCAAAGGGCCACGTGGGGGCCAATGATCCAACAAAAATCAAGGTTAACCCTGTCAAAGGAAAGGACAGGAACATTTCCCACATGGAAAATTACGTGATGGAGGCACATTTTATAAAAAAAAGTGACCAGCACTTTTTAACTGGGCCTGATAGTTAAAAAAAGATTGGGCTTTTTTAGGGCCCTGGATCATTCATCTTGTAGAGCACTGAAGAGAACATACGACTGTACGCAGATGTCAAATATTTTCTCAGTTTTTCCATAATGAAATATGAAAATATACATTTTTGAGATCCAACATACTGGATCAACGTTGCCCAGTCATATTTAGTGTCTTGACACTGGTTACGCACTTTCCAGCAAAAGTCCCGGGTCACGACTGGTCAATGTGACCGGTTGTACTTGTCTAACACCTATGTTTCAATTTTCAATATCCCCCCCCTCCCCCAATCCTTAGACCATGGAGACCACCTGGATGGAATAGAGAACGTGGAGTGGATCCAGCAGTAAGTATCCATGACTTTTGGTGGGATGCTCGCATCCACGATGCAGTCAATGGGGTCGCCAATGTACTGGCGGGAGGTGACCAGCAGCGAGAAGAGCACAAACATGATCACCGTGCCCTAAAATTTGAAAGCAATGCTAAGACAGTGGCGCAGGCACGAAGATTGACTGACCTTGTAATGAAGTCTGAAGATGGTGTTGTCAATCCAGACGGAGTCAAGCTTGAGGAAGTCCTGGAGCGGTTTGAAAAGAGCCAACATTGTCGTGTTTAGGCCCCAAAGACAGGCAGCTCAGTAGAATCTTCAATGTATGATCTTTGGATTGCTGGAGATCTTCAAGAGTCTGACAGGATCGCCCAAAAAAAGGATTTGACGCGCAGAGAAGAGCTGTGAGTTGCTCGCTTCTCTGTTTCACGCCCAGCACAAAGCATCGGGACGTGATCACACTGACGTATGCAACTGCGCCATCCCGCATTTTCAACAGGTAGCCCCGCAATCAGGGGGCCTTTTTTCCTGTTTTGCCCGCACACCTGCTCCTTGTTGACGTTTCACGATCAGGCATTGTTGCTGTCTGTGCTCATGTGGTCGGTGACACGTAGACACAACAGCGACCTCGTGCACATGTCCGAGCTCGCCCAAGAGAGGACTTGACCGTCACAGTCCGTACTAGACTAGCGGAGCAGCACGACGTCGCTGGGGTTAATACAATGTTAAACTAAAATGCTCTATTATAAATATTCTAACGAATAAGCATGCCCGGCCCTCGACGTGGTCAACGGGCCCAATCCATGGACAGCACACAGCAAGGTGTGGGTCATAAGTGACGTCAACCGTTGTTGAGTCTCAAAATTTTCAATCTGCGCTCCAGCTTGCTTTGACTTGAGGAGAAGCGCGCCCACATTTTAGGCAAATCGCATGTTTCCCCCTATCTTATTACAAATAATAAATTCATAAAATCGTGGACTCTGCTTGCATCGCAAAGGAGAAACTGGTGATTTAATAGACACACCACAAAAGGCTTGACTTGCCTGTGTACTGACGCTTTAAGTGGTATGAAACATGGGATGATGGGCTATAAGCAATGAGCATCTGGGGCAGGAAAAGACCCAACCCAGGGTTACTCCTTTCTCTTGTTGGGATGCCCATTCCCCTCGAGAGACCCCTTTAACAAACAAACAATGAGCGATAACTTCTGATGTTAATAAATAAACTAATAGTTAAATGCTGCATTCTCTGTATTTTCCTTTTATTCCTCGTTGTGGCCTCAAAATCATGCACATATGGTACGACTAAAATTTTACTCTTCATACGCGACCTCTTACTTCCACTCGAAGTTCTTCATGCCCTGGTAGACGACCTCTCTGATCTCGGCCCTTAAGTCCATCCACAGCTCAAAGGTCTTTTCGAACCCTAAGTAACATTAAGTAAATGCGACTATCTATGTGAGGATAGTTGTTAAATTTATGTTACCTTTATGAGCTTCCTCCTTCAGATACGTCGTGAAGAGTATAAGATAGCAGTACCTGGGGAGAGTCTTGGTTTTAAGCAAATGAAATGTTTGTTTTTCTAATTTTTGCATAGCTTATGGACAATTTTACGCACGTAAAGAACAAAGAAAGCAGCAAATAAGGAAAACCTTACTTGGGTGAAACTAGACTCATTAGTACCACTAATGGTGTTTGGCATGTGATTCACCTAAAAGTCCGGGTACAGTGTGAGGCAAAACCACAGTAAAGGCTTAGAAAGGTCAATGGACGTTTTATCCCAGGATATACGTACGTGCGGGGTACAAATCCTGCGATAAGAGGCCGGACTTCTAAGTGAATCACATAAGGTCGTTCCCTTCACTCATGATTGCATTAAAGCAACATTATGAAGTATACACAGAGAGCAGAAATATATGAGACTATCCTAGTACTCTAGTCTCTACCAACAAAGCAAAGTATGAGCCAAAAACAGTGTCCGATACAAAATGGTCGTGAACCTTCTCATCTATCATGTCTGTGTCTCGTCCGGAGGGAGGTAGGAAGACAGAGAAGAGCATCCATTTCAGTTGAATCATATGTTTTTCCTCCCTCTGATTACAAGTTTTTAATCAAATTTACCTCTCTATGAAGTTGATCGACATCCTCTTCCAAAAAGGCCTCTTCATTTTAGGCTCAAAATCGAATTTTTGCTTCGTCCAGATGATGCATTCACGAAGATTTTGCAGTCCCGTACCTGAAATGAACACCATGGACAACTCCTGCAAGCAAAGACACACACCTTAACCTTTTGGCGGGGTCCCACAGAGGTCGATCACGTGGTCCAGGTGAGCCTTGGCCTCCTGGGCCTCAGGGAGGTACTGGAAGATGTTGGATATGACCTCGAAGTTTCCTCTGCGAGCATTCTGAAGCAGTCAATCAGGGAAGAGAGTTTTATGTGCGCTGCCAAGTTGAAGCTGTTCCTCGAACAAACCTCCACTTGCATGTCGTCCTCGTCCTCAAAGTCCTTGAGGTCCAGCTTCTTTTTCTCTTTGAAGTACTTCTTGTTCGGGTCTCCATGCAAGATGTCCTTCAGGAGGCAGGCGAGGATCATGCCTGTGGTGGTGCGGCCTTTGCCCATCTAGAACGTAGAGACGTACGAGCTGTATTACTACACGTTTAGCAGGCATACATCTTGGGGCCAAATTCTGTAGACGACGCCTTTCCCATTGTAGTCTTTCATGTAATGGCAAACGCAAAAGGGCAGCAACTGTCTTTCTCAACCAGACATTCAGCATCAAAGTTCTTTTCCGTTTGCAGAGAATGATCTACTTTAATCCCTCATTGTCAGAGTCACAGCTTCTTCTGTAACGTCATGTGAAGGCAGCTAAGGCCAGAATGCATAAGGCAGAGACTTAGCAGATCATCTGATGGATAAACAATAGTCATTTGTACCTATATGTAAATGAACGTAAAGCCACAGAAGAGTCCGTTCCTAACCCTCACTTGCAGATACTTGCGAGATGCTGTTAGGTATGTAAAATGCGCCATCTATAGATTTTGCTCCGACAGAGTAGTACATGCTATCGGGTGCACCCGCCAGAAAGTTGACTGCGGAGCCAGGCAGCCCAGGCATAAGTGGGCTGAAAGGGCCAAAAAAATCAAAGGCATCTAATTGAAAAATTAGTAACTACATCTCAATTATTCTTGTTCGAGGACACTCTCTGGGTCATAGACAATCATCACCGCAAGTTGGGGTTTGATAGGGTCAGTCATTGTGATTTCAATCTGTGGCAACGAAACGCAAATGTATAATGATCGATGCTGCAGTTTAAGCACCAGTGAGCTTGGAGCTCGAAGCTCTAGGGATGTCCTCGAACTGTTGACTCGACTCGAGCTCACATCTCTCTACCCGACTCGCAAAGAGGTAGCTCGATTCCATCTCAGCTCTGAGAGTGGGCACTAAAAAATGCGATTGAGTCGACCTGGTGGTGAACCACAGTCTATGCCGTACATACGGGTACATGTACCTATAGGAAACGACCTCGGCCAAGTAGGACACGTCTACGTCTGTCCAAGCCTCGCACCCTTCTGTGTCCGACTGTTACCACAAAGAGACGGCGAATTGCGGCGCCGAACGCCGTTCATACTTCTTCCATCGTCTTCTTTGTGCGGACGGCGATTGGCGCCGCGATTCGCCGTCCCTCTGGCTTCTTGGAGGCGTTAACGCGGTCATAGCTTCTCATCCGCACCTGACAGTTGAACACGCACGCTGTCCGGGGTCCCTCGACTCTCAATTCTTTGACTATTGTGTCAAAGTCCTTTTCGGTAGGTGCTTTCTCGTCGACAATAGGAAGTCTGCGAAGAATTGGATGGTCCACAAAGGAAATTGCTGCGGCTGAAGATGTCTCCACTTGCCTTGCATATGAGAGGTTGTATCCAAGGTCCCTGAGCTGTTCATACATCCCAGAGAGGGTTTTCAGGGCGTCGTCCCCCTCCAAAGGCACCCAGTACTCGAGGTTTTCTCGATCCTCAGGGTGTTCGGCGTAGGTATCGCGAAAATATTTGACCTGCCAAAAGTGCAATCTAGCGTTAGAGAGAGGAAAATACGGACGAGTGATTCAGCAAAAAAAATCTGGCCTCTTCGACACGTATTGTACCATAAAGAGGGTCCAGTGACCATTGTGAACTTGAACTGCACATTTGACATTTTCAGTTTTGGCTCAAACTGTACTTTTTATGTACGTGGCAATAGCTCACTGACGGCGATCAACCAAAAAGGATGAACAAGTTATTAAGGATAATATTGCACTCGGTGGATCCATAGAGAGGGACCATTTGATCGTATAGTACGTGTACAGACGCACAAACTTTTCGCCACATGTTTCATTTTACTCGTAGAGACCGGGTTGTTAAGTGAACCACGTATTTTCTGCTCTGCACTTATCATAGGTGCATCTACGTTCAGTTGAATTCGCGTAACTGACACCCTAAAAAAGTCTCTCACTGTCCCCCTCACGCGTTGTGAGGTTCGGTGACATTTTGAGGGAATGCATTGAGCAATCAAAAACTGCGCGAAATAACAGCGGAGAATCAGTAAGTGTCTCCTTGTCCGTGACTGATGCGCATGCGCGGTGCGTGACGCGACCGAGGCTGCACACTCTGTGATGAGGCCGGGTTCGAGGTCACAAGCTCGCTCCGCAGTGAGGACGACAGACAAGCACTTGTTCGCAGATATGTCCAGGGACCCCTGATGAGTCTTACTGTGAAGGTTTGCTAATACTGTAGAGAAAATTCTCCTGAAGAATAAGTTTTTGTCATGCGTTTCCATTATGCGATATTTTCTATGTCGTAAATTAGCTCGTCAAACTGGGCTGACGGGCCAAGGTAACGCACCTTACGCGATTTCAACTGCAGGAGCTTTGGACATTTCACTGTCATCATCAGTTCTCTTTTACAAAGGTCCTCGACACAGGACAGAAAAATGGAAAAGTTTAATCTTCAAGCTCTAAATCCTGCCTTTGGTGGGGGACCGAAGCAGACCTTCTGCAAGAACAGTGGTTGTTAGCAAGCTGCCATAGCATAGGGACTCTCAGCACCTTGCCCTGATTCTCCTTAGCGATTTTCCTGTCCCCCTTGGATGCTTTCAGCCTCTCCGCGACTGTCTTGACGAACTGATCCTGCAACCACTCAATGTCGTCGCCGCTCATGTCAGGAAATTCCATATTCTCATTGAGTCTGAAGCATGAGAAGAACTGTCATTATTATCGATGACTGCACTCAGCAACACTATTGGAGTCATTAGTGAGGTCGTGCTAATGAAGCATATTAACGTTAGAGCTACGCACTGCAGGGGTCAAACATCTTACTGATCAGGTAAACGAGGGGTGAATGACTGCCCATTCAAATAGACCACAGGTTCCTGAACAAGTTGTGCTTCTGATAATTGAGACGCGACAGATTCAGTTGAAGTATCCTACCTGTCTCATGTTGGTCCAGAGGACTTTGTCCGCATTGACGTCGTCGAAGATATGCTTGAGGCAGCTACTAAAACCATCCCTATTGAAAATGTCAAGAATGTACCACTTCCCTATGGACCATGCTCCCTTTTTTATCTTGGGGTTTGTTTTTGGGCCCGGGTTTCTCCTCAGCAACCTGAGGAAAACGGTTATGTCCGGGTTTTGCCGAAGCCATAAAACCCTAGAAAATCGTACCCAGACCAATTGCACTCGTTTCGTTGGGCTGATGAAACAGTGTTGTTTCTTTAGGAAAACATAGACTTGCCCAGCGATTCTCAGCGCTTTCAAAATGTGGGGCATAAAAGAAACCCGCAGGTTTAATCTCCTTAAAACCGGGCTTGGGGTTTTGAAAATACGGTAAAAAAATACCGGGGTGTCACACTCTAGAGACACCAAGTAGGATCATTTTGGCACCTGGTCGGCTGTCCAGTCCCGAACACGAGATATCCTGGTACCTGACGAAAGTTTGGTGCCCCCGCATAAGAGAGCACCTCTTTAGGCAACCTAACGTGAAGAAGGAAAAGCAAAGGTGAGGTACTGAGTTAAGATGACATGATGAAGAAGGGATGGGTTCTCTATTGTTGTCACTTTTCGACAAAATCGAAAGATCAAGCTTCGTTTTTATGTCTTCCCAAACATAAATGTAATAATGTATTTCTCCCTAATACCTGTGAATGTTCTCAAAGTGGTCGTATTTGAGGACGCAACTTTTCATTGGGTTGTTCTTCTCCCTCTCCTTCTGTCTCTGTTTTTCTTTCTTCTGAAACTGCTCAGACCTCACCCATTCCAGTCCTTCTTTCTCAAATTCTAGCATGACGGCCTCCGTGGACGTGGCCATGTTCGAGGCGTCGATGCTCACGCCCACTCTGACGACTTCCTTGTGTTTTCGTCCCTTGCAGCTTGTTGAACTTGACTTTGAAGCACCTACGGAGACACACGCTAGAGAGAAAGCGAGTGACTAGTCAATGGCACCAAGTGCCAAAACTACACTAAGACAGCACAAACAGAGTCTCCTTCTTGTGTCCTGTCGTGCTTTCTCAAGACGAGCAAGTGTACAAGTGCTGAGTGCGTGCGCATTACCGGATGCTTCTTCGCGCATCATGAGAAATTCAATGGAGGTTTTTTCTCCCTCACGATGAGGATCACCTGATCGGATTGGGCTGCACTCTTGAGTCATGTAACCCTCAACTCCCTCAGCAACCGAGAATCTTCCACCTGGATTCATGACAACTGCTGCGAAGTGACCGAGAGTGTGTCTTCTGTGCAAGCACCACGCACAATATTTAGTAGTACTAATGATTCAGAAAAAGAGTCGATTAGAGGCTTGCACTTGACAATGCAGACACCATAGGACCAGGAAGGTAAATACCACAGTAGCAGGTACAGAACGAAGAACCACTGGCTGGAAGACTCTGTCAACAACCGACTTCTTCAAGGGAATGACATTTTCTCGGTTGGACCAACTGGAGTATTCAACCTGTGTCTGGCAAAACAGTCGTTCCATGGAGGTGCCCTTGCCAATGATACATTTCTCTCCAGGCAGGGTGTCGACAAAAGTTACTCTACCTTGCAGCTCTTACGGGCGGCCTCATAAGTAGTGTGTAATGGCCTAAGCATGATGATTAACGCCATTGGGAGACATCTTGCACCGTCATGTGTTTCCTACCACAAGAGCGAATTTCATCCAGACCTAGTCAACCACTTCTGAGAATGAGGTCCAAAACGACAATGACGACGAGATGTTGTGTGCCATGGATCTCATGAAGAACCTGAACACGGCCTGAGACAGCAAGATCATGGCCGACAACCAGATTAAAAAACAGGGATTCTGTTACACCCCATCTATAAGGAAGACCAGTTTGTAGGTTCCAGCAGCCAGCAACAGCCACATTGAGGATGTCCGTCAGTGCATTGTGTATGTTCTGGACAAAACATGTGATTGTGGGACAGCTCACAAAATTATTGTGAACTCATGCATGCAAA
>JAAUXU010122360.1_pt1 | contig 22387 bp, 11 predicted proteins | sample 7278151 | NCBI WGS metagenome assembly JAAUXU01 (sample SAMN14350113, study PRJNA611818) | marine sediment metagenome | isolation source: surface marine sediment (1.8m) | place: French Polynesia: Moorea | collected 2018-08 | reverse complement strand
CCTTCTTGTTGACCCAAAGGTCTCGCATGCCAAAAATGAGCCAGATCCATGAAGAACTGAGAGTGCTAGAGGGGCACAAACATATGGCCTCGATCCAGGGCCGGAAAGCCTTGCATGTCTTCACAACAAAGTCTACAGGCATTTCGGGTCATTCCTTCACCACGGCGGCCTTCAGGGCGTCCACACTTAAGTGGGAGGTGGCACAGGCCTTCCTCTCCACAGTGCCCCAAATCCCGTAGTCGAGCAGATTGCAGTTGGGACTCAACGGGGGCCACATGGTGCAAGGCCAAAAATTGGCAAGATCCTCCTCACACCATTTTTGGGTGACCTTGGCCTTGTGTCCTGGGGCACTGTCTCGTGGGAAGACATAGTTGCCCTCGGGATAGGTGGAGTCTAACCATGGCTTGACAATGTCCCTCATGACCTCCAGGTACTCTTTGGCCCCAATCTTGAGCCCCTTCAGGAACCAGTAGGGCGGCATCCTGTTGCCATCTGACGCCACCATGCCCAGCATCATAGCAGATGCTGGGTGCTTGCAGCTGTTAATTGGGGCACCTCATCAGCACAATAGGCCAGGTGCCTGTTGTTCCTGCTCTTCCTGGCTTGATCCACTGTCCAAAGCTTCTTGTCAGAAAAGATTCAAACTGTGGATCCATTGTGTTTCATCCAGCTGATGAGCTTCTTGCCCTTGACCACCCTGGCCTTCTTGCTAGCCTCAGACAGGAGCTGGTGACGTGTGCGCACGTAAGAGTGGGCCCCCAAGTCCTTCACGGCATTCCTGATTGTCTTTTCATCAACTCTGAGGTTCTGCGCATGGTTCCTCATGCTTGTCATGGGTGCGGCCTCAATGGCATTGCTCAGCCCATCCATGAACTCCGCTGTCCTCTTTTTGCCATTTCCACCACTTCCAGGTTTCCTTCCGAGGTCCTTCCCATCTTTCTTAAGCTTCTTGACCTTTGCAACGAGGCCTAAGGAGCAGGGGACAAGGTTGGCAATCTCCTGGTAGCCTTTCTGTGCATCGAGCAAAACTGACACCTTGTGTCTCTTGGCCTCCATCTCAGACATCTTTCATCTGATCAAAATTGTTTTCAAAACAAAGTTGCTTACTTTTGGTTCGCCTATCTCATGGGACTGGCAGAGAAGGCGGGAAATTTAAATCACAGATGCTAGAATGCTTTTAAAATATTTGCACGATTCCCTTCCTCACACTGAACATACCTGAACAGCTTTATATATATAGTAGACTAGGTCAAAAAGGGGTCAACTTTGGAAATTCACTGATGGTCTGGGGTTTGTTACATGGGGTCAAAAGATAAAGATGTAGTCAAATACTTTTCAAAAATAATTGTGTTTACGTATGCCAAAACTGGATTTGAAATTTATGTTCTAACTTACTGTAGTGAAAGTAGATTTCAGCTCTGGTGGCTGTCAGAAGCTGCCAAACTGGGTGAATATCACTGACCAAAATGCTGACATGCTCCAGTTGGTCAGAAAAATATTTTACAGCAAGTCCTGAAGAAAAAAAATTACAACTTATTTTACAGCACTATGTAACTTTAAATGCATTTGGGCATAGCTAAAACTTCTTTTTTTCACTTTCATTTGACTACAGTGCCCTCAGAAATTACGTGAAGTGACTTTAAAACATAAATAGCTCCAGTCTCAACTGGAATTTCGCGCTGTTCTTGGGCCTATTTTGAAGCTTTGAGACATTGCTACAAGTTTTGTTTAACAACAATAACTATAAGATCATTTGTTGTTGCCATGGAGGCAAAAGGGCAGAGAATCTTGAATCTCCTTCATGCCGGCATGACATGGAGTCTTCAAATGGTAGAGGGTTACAAATTTTGGACACCCATGGGTAATTCCAATTTTTGACCTAGCCTAATATATAGATAACTTAACAGCATCCAACGATCCATGTAGCAGAGTCTTCTAAATGAATAATTACGATTTAGAAGACTTTGCCAAATGGATTGTTGCACACCAAGCAGTGCAGAGGCGGGTTTCTTGAATATAAAATCACCACAAAGTTGCCAACTGAACAGTTGCAACAAGAAGTTGGAGACTATCAGATATCTATGTCGTGATTATGAGGTTGTGATCTTTTGCTCAGTGTTGCTGGGTTCCTTAAACAATATTTAGTTGCGACTGCTTAGATGGCAACTTTGTGGTGATTTTATATTCAAGGAACCCGCCTCAGGACTGAGTCTCAGCAGCAAGCAAGCAGAAATCAAAAACAAAAATTCAGAACCAGTTGGTCCTTTCAGAAATGGCCTTTGCACGCTGTCTTCATGGCATAATTGTACTCCAAAGAAACCATAGTCTTTCACTACATAATCAATGATACAGCACAATTCACTCATTTCTAAACAGCTTTGTCTTAAGGCTGGTGGACAAAATTTTGACAAAATACCTCGGGTAAAAATGTTCAATATCCTTTCGATCGCACCTGAGGTCAGGCCAATTAAGCTATCCTGGGCCTTATTCGCGAACAGGGTGTACGATTGAAATGAGGTCCAGGTGATTGGAAGGAGCTCCTCGGGAAGTACGACAGGGTGATCTCGGAGAAGGGAGTGAGAGGGTTTTTCGGCCACGTCAAAAGAAATGTCCGTACAGCTGAAAGATATGGCCTAAAGCAAGCTTGAGGCAGTCCATCATAATCTGGATGTCTTCTTACGGAATTGCCATCACTGCTATTTTGACATGGTCGCTGTTGGTCCTTGAAGGAAGGCTTTAGTATTAATCAGTTTCAACCTGCCTAGTGCTGATGATGTTGGATAAATTGAACGTAAATTAGTTACTACTACCTGAGATACAGCATTTGTATTCATTACAAGGATTGCATTTACAGATACCTTACTTTCAGAGCTTCTGGGAGAGAGGAGCGGGGTTTCTCCCTTATGCGCGCGCGTACAGTGTGACCTGTGATACATGATTACTATCAAATTTAGGGTTTCGGGCCAACACTCACTAAACAAGACACCTTGGGATGGGTCCCAACAATTCCTGTATCGGTGCACTATGTGTGTGCACAAGCAGAAAGTGCTCCCCTACCTGCGCGTAACGCGATTAAAAATCTAATCTTCATCAGTCACCGTTGACCGCTTCAAAGACCCCACAAGTAACGAACGTATTGGGGTCAGTTGTTCTCCGATCAGCGCACGCATGATATGACGGCCTAATTGTTGTCTCCAGAGACTTGCCAATCTCAAGAAAGGATTGTTAAGTATTAAGGAGTATGTGTGCTGTACATCCATTATTGAAGACTGCAGCTCTTGTGTACAAAAAGTATAGAGCAGTACGTATGCACACCTGAGTTCGTAAGTGGTTCTTGCGTACCTATGATACTGCCAGAGTTCTTCAGCGTGCAGGGTCTGCACTAGGGTTAGCAACTCGGTTTTAACCATATCCGAGATTTGGGCAATGTTTTTGATATCCAAAACCCGGCCTTGTTGTCCCATGGATCTCCTGAAATTCGATCTTTTTGTCCGTTAACACAGGGTTTTTGTCACTTGAATCCCTTGACACACGGTTTTTTTTTCGAATTGTTTCCGTTCACCTGGCCTTTTCAAATTCTTGACCTCATTGGCTTGCTATGGACGTTGAACCCAGCAGTCCCAGTCTTCTATTGACCAAGTTCCAGCCTTTTCTTTATTTTTTCCCATAGGACATAAGGCGGGGAACCAAAGACTTGCCCTTCTATCCTCCATGAGGATAGAAGAGCAATCGCTACTAATCTGGCGTATTGTTCATGCATGTGGCAACACGACAACACTCTGCATGCACGCTAAAAGTGGCAAGATTTTGGAACGTTTACAGCATTATTAACTTTGTTTAGTATCAACAGCGAGTGTAAGAGCAGAAGTTCAGAATTTTAAAGGGCGGGTTTCACCAAATAAGCGAAGAGAGGAAGTAGTTTTAAGTAGAAAATACCTCCAAGTTGCCAAAACAACTTTTGTTCCATACACAGGCAGGACGGGGTGGCCCAAATTACGCTCCCCCGGGAAGACGCTGCGTAGCCCCATCGTTTAAGCATCATACTAATAATAAAACGACCAGGACAGTGTGAACATGAACGGAAAGCAAATTTTGTTTGTGGTGAGACTTCATAGGTAGTTAGTTCTCAAGTAAAGGTTCTTGTGCTTCTGACCAGAAGTGAGGAGCAAAAATAAGTCAACATTCGCAATGAATGAAATGAAGGAGGCTGCAATACCAGAAGAAGAATCAGTTGCACTCTTGTTTTCTAGTAGAATGAGCACCGAGCACAAAACGACAGGTCGATCACAAAAACGTGAAGCAGTTGCTACTACTGACATTTTAAAATGACTTTGGAACACTTTTTAAGAATAGAGACCCTTCATATGCGAGAAGTTTTCAACGTCTACGTTTCTTTCTTGTTTTCTTATGAATTCAACTGCACTTACTGGGTACAGAACTAGCAATAAATGAGGTCCCAACGCACCTTATCCAGCGTCACAGGGCTTTTTTCCAGCGTAAAAGCGTCCGCATAAACAGAACTCCACAATGTAATTTCTCCGGGCAATCGGGACTCTTTCGCTGCACCACTAGACAGCATCGTAAACATCCTTACCAAAGCCTCATGTCTTTTTTTTTTACTTAAGACTGGAGTATTTTGTAGGAGCAATGCAAAAGCAACTGCAAAACTAATGCTTGACCACCATCATAACTGCAGATTTTTTCATTGTTGCCTAACCTGACGTATGAAATAGAATTTCTCATGGCACCCCCTCTTTCACCACATGGTCTCCCGTAACTGGCATGAGCCCAAATGAAGGATATCGTCAATACATGACTCTGGTTCTGGTCTTGGGCCTTTTCGGATGGTCGGGATAGATGGGACTTGTCGCCGGCAACCGACTAGTCCTGGCTACGACGAGAAGACTGCAACAAGCCTCCACCTGCTACTGAAGTTGATCTTGCCGCAGTAATGCACGCTTTTGTCAAAGCAGCGCCCTTCCATAGATAGGAACCTAATGTTGAGCCACCCCATGCGCAGAAAGCCAAATTATCCTGTTCCGTGATACCGGTCCAGGTAGTCATCTTCACGCACGGCGCGTTTCAGTACTTGAGGCTCACTTCAGAGTGCTTTGTTGCGAAGTCCACGCTCTGATGTCTTGGCTGGACTTGCAGAGTCACATCAGACGGCCAATTGCAGTGCTACAAAACGTGACGTTCCACTCAGAATTGCGAGCAGAGCAAAGACTCGCCCCGCCCTAAAAAGAAGTCAAAATGTGAGATGTGACACTGTTTGTATGCGAACCTTATTTGGCTTGGCTACGATTCAAGTGGAATTTTGGAAGAGCTTCCTCCAGTAAAGTGGATAGGGGAGAATTGATTCGAAATCGAGAGGCAATTTCATTCTACTTTTTTCTTCCCGCCGTTTTCTTTGTGTGCTTCTTCACTTTTCTGGCAGGGGAGGCAAGAAGACTCACTCAAATTGATGACAGCAGAGAGAAAAGGAGTTCAATGGCCACTTTTGGACTCGGGCCTCTTCTTCTTGGCCTGCGCAGGCCGCTGCTTCCGTTTCCGGATGCGTTTTCTTTAAGTGGCCCCGAGGAGACCAAGGAACACTCGCAACTTTTTGGGAGAATCCTGGAGGACGAGGAGGAGGAAAGCAATTCAGGGGCCCGTTACATTATACAAAGATTGCATCAGTTTAAGAATGATAAAGAAATATGTAGGAGTGATCTGATGCAGCGAAACACCAACAAAGTAACCTATCTAGAGCCCATTTGGAGACCGTCATCGAGACTTGAGGCCTCGTCGAGGCCTGAATTGTCAGTAAGATGCTAACTTGGTCATCGAGTTTGAAAACCGTGCATATTGTACCAGCTACGCTAATTAACAGTGAATTTAAATGCAAATCCAAAGCACGCAAGTAGAGCCTTTTGACTCCTCCATTGACGGAGGTTTCTTTTTTTTCCCAAAAAAAAAAACACACATCACAGTGCTGGCGTCATCTTGCCTCCTTGACGGATTTAGGAGGATAATTCAAGGGTTTCACAAGGCAAGAGTAAATGCTTCTTCTCCACTGCATACGAGCCTTGTCACTCTAGAACGCACCCCCAAATGGTTCCATAACTGGGTCGAGTCGGTGGTCAATAATGTGGTTCGTGACAGCAAAGCGTAATTCACACTCACAACTCTTCACTGCCTCCGCTGCAGAAGTGTGTGACAGATTGGTGCCACTCTGTAGTTTGCACCAAGCACTGCTTTATGCATCCACTTAGGCAGGATCAGGCTTGGCTCGTGCAAGTACTTGGTGACCGCACCCCAAGGAAGTACTACTTCTTGTGGTTGCTGCAGGCGTGATGGTCGTTGGAGTCTGCGGTGGCGGTAATGACGTGCAATATTTGCACGTGGAGATGGATGGCCGCGTGCGTGAGTGCAAAAAAGACCCTTCGGAGAACACAGTTCTACATGCTTGTAGCATATTTCGCACATTTCTACTTGTTTTATCTGGCCACGAGAGGGCCTTTTGCGCCGCCGGTAATTTCGGTTTGATTGAAGCATATCTTGATGCGCTTGTCAGTCCTCACGGAAACATGACCCAGGCGTTTCCGCAAAAGTGCCGGATTTTGGCATTTGTGCTGTTGCAATAAAATATGACATGTGCAAAGTGCTTCTTTTCCTTCTTTTCTCTACTAACTTTCTGGATATTTAACTGTACATTTTGCCTATTTTTCTCCATATTTTTAGAGCATAATTGATGTGCTTTATTTACCAGAAATACCCAACCCCAGCGAGACGCTAGAGGAAAGAATCGCTCTCTCTCTCTCTCTCTAACCATACTTTACGGGCTCTGCCAAAGGAAAGATGACTATGAAAATAAGTGGATGGATGCTGACAATGGGGCAAAAAAGGGTGTTATTGCTGTCACCACTATTGGGCGGTCCAGGAACGATAGGACCAGCTACAAATGAATATCGAATCAGCGACGAAGAATCCGGTACCGAACACGACTAAGTTGGAGCAGGAAATGGGCAGCAGAAACACAAGAATCTGGTTTTAATCAAAGATATCGCGCCAATGATGACGAAGGCGCCGTGAAAAGTTCATCGGTGAAGTCACTGACCGCTCACATCTCGTCCCTATGTCAGGTCTGTTCTGTGGCTGCTGTCGCCCTCTTCTCATCCGTGAATGATTGGAAGATCACAGCTGAAACCGCGGCCAAAAACTGCACTTGCGTTGAGCCTTCACTATCAGCACTGCATTTTACACCACACCAAGACAGGCGCTGACCTCTCCCGGTCGAGATCTGCCACACTTTTGTCTCAGCTTCCACCTTGCTACTGACTCCGCTCTACTTCTTCGGCTGCTTCTTGAACTCTGAATTGCCTTTTCTTTGTGGGCCGCTGGCGTGACGTGTGTGGAAAGACGGCGGCGGCGGCGGCGGCGGCGACGCCGCCGCCGCCGACGTCGTCGACGACGACGACGGCTTTCACCGGTCGTTCGCTCAGCGTTCGGCCGTTGACAGACGCGAAAGGAAGTCATTACAGGCACATCGCAGTCACGCAGACGGACGCAGTAATAGTGGTTTTCTTTTTAACGGAATTGCCAGGCCAAAATGAGGCCTAAGTGCGGTTTGACATGGACGCAATTTGTAGAAAACTGGCCCTCTTTGCTGTGACGCATTTTGGACAGCAGAGAGTCCTTAATTGAACGAGACCATGGAAGTGGCTAAAACGCACTAGATTACAGGCCTTCATTTGACCCTTTGTGTCTTACTGGTTTTTTTGAGGCGAATCACTTTTTAATCAGGCCTCTAATAATTAGATAATTATCTCTACGTTGTAACGATTCGTACAAGGCTTATATGAACACTCTTGTTGCTGGAAATCTTTGAACCGTAGAAACATTGTTAAAAAAAAGGCGTTTTGAAGACTTAAACGTTGACGAGGCATTTTCAAGTGGAGACAACTTCAGAGCCTTGACCAAGTTCGTGTCAACGGAGAAAAAGTCGAACGCCGAGAAACGTTTCCACCGCTCAATAACTTTTAAGCTGCCAGGTTTGAAAACAAGTGCTCGCTTTTGCCTCCTACCTGCTGGCCTTCATAGCTTTGAATGGAGAGACTTGAACTGCTCTGATAAGCTCTTGCTACCTACCAAAAACCAGTTCAAATGAACGGAAGCCTACAGGAATATTTCTTTAAGAACCAATACCAGTTAACAGTGGTTACTATTTAGTATCGACGAGGACCAACTTCAATTTTCAGAAAGTGGTCCTTAAATCCAATTGACGGTGCACACGTATACCTAAGGGGAGTTTCATCTCCTTCTAAACGTCGGTTTTGAGCCAAAACTTTAATAATTTGGCTCTTATGTAGGCAGAACAGTACTGCAATGTCACTGTGAAAAGATTATAGGGTCCAGAACACAGTGTGCAGTTCTTGAAAGGTTTCGTGCTTGTGGACGCAAACTTTCGTTGGCAATCTCACTTTGAAGACATCCGTTTTCAAGCAAACTTATAGTGGGCTAACTTCTCATACGCTCAATGTGTAATTGTGCATACCCTACAACCAGCTGGAAAAAATGCTCTGTCGAGAATCGACTGTTCTTCTTTGAACGTTCATATAACTGCAATTACTTTTTCTGAAAATGTAACTTAATACAATTTTGTGAATACACTGTGGAGCAACACAATAATCCGGTGGCGCACGAGTTGAGGGCCGACCTCCTGGTTGTTGGTAACCCTTCCCTTCAGAAGGGTTCATCCCTTTTTACTTCAGCACTTCTGCTACATAGACAAGCTCCTTTTTGCGGGGAATCTGGACATGCCAAGTTTGACCCAAGGAGGAAATGCGTTTAGACAGGCGGACACTCGTGCCCCATGCACGACATGACCAGTAGTGGGTCTTATTTTTGCACAGGCTTCAACTCTCTCGCATGCCCTGCTCCAGCGGGGTAGAAAATAAAGACGGGAGAGAACATTTACCTTGCCATAATTAGTTATTATTAAATGAATCACAAATTAGGTAGTCAACTTGGCTGGACATTGACATGTATCTAGCACCAACAGTCGAGTTGTCACATGAAAAAAATTCATCAATGGGGTCGCCGCAGGCATGGATGACAACATGGCAAAGTTTTGGTGTCCCGGGACGCAGAGCAACTCTGCGGCACCACTTCAGCGGGGATGTCGTCCGTCCCCTCTCCGGGGACCATCTGCGGGCGTCCATGCTGCTGTGGTGCTCCTGACAGGCAACCTTCTCCAGAATGCTCAAGATGGCGAAGTCCATGACATTTAAATCGGGGAGCGATGGAGGCCAAGACTTCTTGAACATGAAACCAGACAGATTCAGGTCACATCAGTCCTGCACTTTCTTGCACTTGCGTGGGGTTGTTGTCCAGTTGGAAGAGAGAGGACCTTCAGGTCAGTGCTTGACCTTTGTCTTCAACCAGGTCAACAAGGCCTTTTCTACCAACCTTCACACCTTGCTCCTAAATAAGCTCCTGCTCTCGATCTTCTCCACAAACTTAGGCATCTTTTTCATCCTTGGCCTGTCATAAGTGCCTCCAGTCTCTTTAAATGACTTGACGGTGTACGCTACAAACTGGCAGCTCACCATGACGGCATTTGTGACCTCTTTCGTCATTTTCTCGTCTTTGAAAAGTTCAGCTATTGCTGAATGCCTGTCTCACGGTAACATTCTTGCCTCATTCTTGGCACTTGGTGCATAAAAGGGAAACAAACAAACAGCATAACCAGCTGTAGAAGCCTTCAGACAGCGCGGGAATGAGCCAGTTTCGGGTTTTTGTTCAGCTATGTTGCAGAAAGAGGAGATGCCAAACGCCGTGCATTACGTGCATTTGGCAAAGTAGCATTTTACCAACACAAGGTCTCTGCGACCCGAAAGTGCTGCCGGACCAAGACGGAGGGCAGCAACGAGGACTGCAGAGACCGATGTTTGTAAAATGCCACGTGCCCAAGTGTAAGAATTGTGTTTTCCATAAGATTGTCCACTTTGCATTTTCCACTTATCGTGCACATTCAACATTAATTGAGGCCACAACAAAAGAGCAGGTTTCATATGTTGGTGGCAGTAATTTTTGGAGTGCCTTAGGAGTTCTGACCTCTACTATAGTACCTGAGTGCATGAAGGGGTGTGGAAAAGTAGTTTATTAGGGGCGTGGAAAAGTAGTTCTTTCCTAGACCTCCTTAGTATTAACGTAATGACAATCTCACTTGCAAGACTTTGTACCAACCCTTTGCAGTCAAACAGTCGTAACAGCGAAATTAGAGCCCATTCATAAATTTGAATTTGGCTCTCAGGTCAGGTTTTATTGGTCAGGGTTTTTTTTATCTTCAACTAGCAGAGGTGCCCGGCATTGCTCGGGTTATTATAAGACTCACCGCAGTCAGTAGAAGACTAGTCCAATAGCGGTGAACAAAAATGATAAAGGTCGGCAAGTTTGAAATGATGCGTCATTCAATATTTCCCTCTGACATGATTGAAAGGCCTATGCCATAATGGTCACGTCAAATTTCTGCAAGTTCTACTCTTCAAGCTGGGCAACTTTCAGTTCATTATAAAAAGCAATCATCTCACACCCTCGTTTGAGAAATCAAATTTTGCTTATTCATTGCACATGTGCCCGTTTTTCCGCCATTCCTTGACCCACCGTCTTGACGACGCCCATGCATCAGAAGCTAATTTCTCGAGCAACCATGAGCTCAGAGCCCCGAGCCCTCAGGATGTTTTCGAGCTACCTTCGTTCGAGTCTCGAGCTGGCAACGACAGATGACTTCTTTAAATAAAAGAAGTAAAAATAGCGTAACTTGGAAAGTGTCAGTTTGACTGACAAGTAGCACTATCAAAGTTGCGGTGAGGCCAGGCTTCATCTAGAAAAGTGACACCATAGGTAAGCTGCACCGACTTGCAAGTCGCACCGCCATGCGAGCTGTACCGTTGTCATGTTTATTTTTTTTATCTGAGTTCATGTGTTCAGCTGCTGATGACATCAATGACGAAGACGAGGACATTGATGGTGATAAGGACGATGAGGATGAAGGACGGTGAATGTGAACGAGAGGGATGAGGGATCTCCCTCCCTTTCATTGATGTTCACCCGGCCAGAAATTTATCATGGCTTACACAGCAGAAAGTCCGAGGCAGTTGAGGTGCAACATTCTGCTGGCAAAGCTTGTCTGTGGCGCAGCTGGATCTCCACCAGAATATCCGAGGAAGTAACAGTCTGCTTGAGTACTTCTTTTTAGCGCGTCTTGTCCTTTAGCGCGGCTTGTCCTTTTGTGCGGCTTGTCGTTTAGTGCAGCTTGTCCTTTAGGGCAGCTTGTCCGTATACAACTCATTCCGATCTGTCAGTGGTTGCACTAAGAATCCTGCGTAGCTGTTGTATCAACCGTTTTAGCTAATTTTTTCTAGTTGCGAAGTTGTATCACTTTTTAGGCAGGATAAGATAGTCTTGCGCATGAAGTGCTTGAAAAATATAACTTTGAAGTAGCCTCATCTCCAGGGCCCATTCCCACTGCATCAAAGCTCTTCCAACAGTCAGAGATAGTTACCGTCCAGTCGCATTTAAGAGCCACCCTGAAAAGAGAGCCGCCGTTGAATAAGGACCGCACATCCATGGCGTGACTTGAATAAGAGCGGCACTGCAGGAGCAGATCAACCTGGTCTTTTTCTTTCAATGTCATTCTCTTGCATTCTCTTGTCGTCACACTCATTTGGGTGAACACACAAATTCTCAGTTTGGGAAGAAGCTCCTGAGGGTCTCGCAGATGAGCTCCCAGAAGAAGAGGATGTTGATGAAGATGCAATGCTTATCACAGATGATTTGGATGAGAACCTTGATTTGATCATGATGGATGAGTACAATAATAACTGAAGAATTTTAGGGACGCCCAACAAAAACAAGAGCCACCCTCAAATAAGAGCCGCAGCCAAGGACAGAAAATTTGAACAAGAGCCTGGCTCTTCAATGCGACGGTACGGTAGGTTCAGCCTCAGGTTCTTCTTCCTCACCTGGTCCAACTTGTCCAGAGAGATCCTGGCGTCCTGCTGATCTTGTCCTTGCCCTGGCCTTGTGGAGGGCGGAACTGAACTCAAACAGCCTTTTCAAGCTTGGTGATGACCTCTGGCAGACAAGAGACATGGCACTAGAGGAAGGTAAGCTGAGCCTTGACCCCAGCATCATTCAAAAGCTCTTACTAGGACCTCTCTGACAGGAACAACTTCGCCGGGGTCACCCTGGTCAATGGCAGACTTGACACTCCCAATGCTACCTATAATCCTTGTGAAGACTGACTCCAGAGAGGAAAACTTAGCAGATCAAGATAGCCAACGCTTAAGCGATACGGTGAGAAGGGAGCTCCACCAACAGAAGTAGATGATGCTTTTGACGTTCCTTGAGGTGCTTCTCACCTCCGCAAGCACGATGCATGCCCTGTATTCGTAATGAGCTTCGCACACACTTTTCTTTGTACATTTGATTCCAGCCGCCGGCACCAAAACCTGTCCCTTTGATCGTCACCATGTCCATCCAGGCTGTCGTGCGCAATCGTCCAGCTACTTAGGGTCTATTAGAAGCCTTTTGACCATTTTCAGACTATTCGGACCTTTAGTCGGAAAGTTGACTTCTCAGACATGTACAGCAAGGAGGGGTGAGGGCGTTGCAATCGCATGCGGTGTGGAGTTGGCCACACAGCAGCACAATATGGCAATTTTCTCGTCCAAATGGGTGATTTTTCGGGTGGTCACAGCCTCGTCAAAATGGACATTTGTCGGAAAGGCAATATGAACAAAAAATGTTCCATAGTTCAAAACTAAGTTGGTCATCACCACGATGAACAAGGTCGTGGTCTTCCAGGAAGCAGGACGCGGTGTCCATGAACTGTGAAGTGTGAAAACAACCCCACCCCCCCACCCCCCCCAAAAAAAGTCAATGTAAAGCTACTACGCGTCCACTGTCCGTGGACCTGAACTTTACCAAGAACAGCTGGGCAAAGGTCCGCATGAGGCTGGAGTACGTGGTTGAGGCTGAAGGGGCTTACTTTGAGTAGTCAGCACCAGAAACGTGCATTCTGTATTAAAATTTCAATTTGTTGCATCTGTCAGCTCTCCTAAAATCGATCTAAATTCATTGAAACTCCAAGTGTCCAGTTTTAAGCGCCTTGTACTGTACGGAAAGGTCACGTTAGACAGAGCTTAGATAATTGCAAGAACAAGGACACTTGCATTTTTTACTCTAGTGGCTTCCAGTTCTTCTCCACGGCAGGAATCTTTTCGCCACTCCTCAGTTCTCGCGTCGTCTTCCTCAAAACGACAATTTTCAGTCCTTTCCGAGTGAGTCGCTCCGGTTCAATATATTCCTCCGCCGGGTACGACCTCACCCTCTTTTTCAAGTCAACCGTGTTTTGAGTTAGCGTCGAATGTGGTATGCGCTGCATTGTAGTGTTACAGAGGTTACCTTATATCCCAACCTATCGTAGAAAGGAAAGAGATCTGTCCGGCAGCTGACAACGTCCACCTGAACTACTGGAGCCAGGGACTCGCAGAAGTGCATCAGCGTCTTGCCCAGCCCGTGGCCCTGTGCAGAAGAATGTTAAGAACCTCTCCTCCGTCACTGACTTGAGTCCACTTAACTTGATACTTTGGGTCCACAGCTAGAGGACCCACGAAGGCCACGCAGTCCTTGACGGTAGCGCAGACGCAACCCACCAGCTCTCCTTGGGCCTTCTTCCTGGCCGTGAAGGTGATACCCAAGTCCAATTCAGTAGGTGTAACGAGGCGGTCCAAATTCTTGAAGGCCACTCCGTCCTCCCCCAACTCAATTCGGTAGGCAGCGTTTACGAGGTTGAAGAGTTCAAGGAGGTCGGAACTTTTTGCTGGCCTAAAGAAGAAAAACAATCATTAGTCGCAGAAGGCTTTGGAAGACAAGTGGAGTGAATTGGAATGATGGTCTTACGTTATGTCGACTTCCATCGTTCACCCTCACAGCAAGCAACAACAAGTTGCTTTTGAGCAACTCCGACTGAGAACGTGATATGATCTTACGTAACGAGGAGCGTCTGCTGTGTTCGTTGCTCGTGCAGTAACTTTACACAGGTTTCACATTAGTCTCCTACAGCACGCATTGCTGCTGTAACAGAGTATTGACAGATTAGCCTCGAATCAGCACAGGGTCAGCTTAGTACACATTGCCTTCAAGAGTCTCCTGCCTGGTTTAATCGCTTACAACTCGGCAACTAAAAGGTGTCGGACAATAATCATGGCAGCAAAATTACCGAAAAGTGTCGAATTTTGACGAACAAAGCAGAATAATTTTTTTAATGAAAGTCCTTAATAACTGTTGGACAACATTAAATGCAGCAAGCTAACCATAGAATATATCGTCTCTGCCCAGAACGTCGTTGTAGAAGTCAGCGTTTAGGGCTTCGTCTAACTCGCAGTGAGTGCTTTTTGCCAGCGTCGTAAAACATAGCAGTACTGTTGTCGAGACGCTGTTACACAGGGTCAAATGGAGAAACAAGCACAATCGGATAACACACATGAGTGCTACTGCAGCTCGAAGTAAGAGACTTTGAATAAGGTCTGCAAATTTATGAGTGTCCACGAGTCAACTGTTGGCTTGGTGTCAATATTTTCTGGCCGAAAATGTGTTATTTTCCCAATTAAACAATTTTGTTAGACAATGATGCAAATACAACTACGAGTGCAGTTGCATGCATCCATGAGCGTAGGAGGAACTACGTGCTTTAGTAAATACAGTAGTGCAGTTCTTCCCTGTGTACTCTCCTGATGCAACATTGCACTGTACTGATTGCTACGTATGTATATTGCTTGTCAGCAACAATATCACGCTATCGGACTGATACCATCAGAGCCAGTATTAGGTGGAATCAGTATGGACACGAGACTTTATCCACCTAGTACAGTGGAATACGGATATAACGATCACACGGATGTAACGGTCAGAATGTTCCGTCCCAATTTCAGTATATCACGCTCCAGCGAATTTCTAACTCATTTAGTGATCACCACTTTAGGCCTGCATAACAGATGATCATACTGTTCCCAGAGAAATTGACATTTGGTAGATCAACAGTAACATTTTGTCGTAGATTTCGTCAAAGTCCACGACTGTTCTTCATCGTGGTTTAGATCAGTCTGCTCTCGTAGATGACTTTGAATGTTCTGCGAAGGTTACTGTGGGGAAAAAGTCAAGTCAGGTTACGATCAATCGTTAGTTATTTTTCTGGTTTCTCCTAGTAATTTAAGTCTTGAGGTGTCAACTATGTTTTGTGTTCGGGCCTCATGTGGAAAATTCATAGTTGAAAACCTGGTGCGCAATCGCTTCCGGATCCAAAATCAGGCATTCCGGTCCAACTCTTATAATGATCTAAATCTCCGGCCTCAATCTGACCATCTTCCACTGTGTAATATGATATTTCGGAATGACGCAGAAACATATAGCGGAAAGAAGTCAACTGAGCAATCTCGAAACCTTTCGTGAGTGATTATCTCTCGACACCTTGAACTGAATGTCGCTATAGATATGCATGGAATGTCGCTGAAGAAACAATCTTCAATTCTCCGGACTCTTGGGTATCCCAACGCCTATATTCATGTGTCTCATTCTGCATAAAGAAGCCACTGGATGCTTGTCTCACCTAAAAGCCCTCGTTATCCTCGATTGCTTATGCTTCCTTCTTTGGAACCTTTGCCTCATAGCGCCATAAAGTACACAATACAGAGTGTTGTTTGTTGTTGCAGCGCACATGCACGTTGGTTTAGTGTGATGCCCTTTTTTTAGGCGATTGGCTTTTATAATAAAATAGACCGTTGGCCAACTGGTGTGGGTTGTCGAAAAGGTGACGTCATGTTTAGGCGCCGCCTAAACGAGATTCTTTCGAGGGACTTTTTAGGAGTCGTGGCGCCCCCTCTGTCTGATTTAAGTCTTGCCATGTATTTATATAGTCCGAAATCCACCATGCAGCGAGCCCAGTTTAATGCCTTGTAGTCATGCCTGCCCAGAGAGATGACATCATGCACGTGACCACTGAGCTGGAGGTAATTAAGCGGGCGCACCTGACAAAGCTGCTCATTTAGGTGACATGGATCGGACCGGAAAATATGTCTTCAAAGTCACGCTCATATTGGTGTACCGAAATGGAGCGCGCACCCTTTTGCACAAAGAAGCTAAACTCTGTGCTTGATGCATAAATGTGCCTGCCTGCCTGCCTACCCACCGACCTTCCCACCTACCTACGTACGTACTGTTGCACGTACCGTACAGGTACGTACAGTACAGTATGCATTGTATTGCAAGGCAACGGTGATCTCAACGCCTGCTTTTATGCTTCGTTAAGGCGATGCTCGCATTTTAAGCAACGCATTTATAGAGGAGGAAGGAAGAGAAGAAAGAAAGGATCTTCTGAGAAGAATCACATCATCCTTGGAGACGAAATTGCACACATGTGCTCGCGCACACGCCGGCAGCTAAAAGCGTCCGAGAGAATTGGCCGGGGGATTGCGCCGCGACCGCCCGTTTGCACATGATAAGAGCGGCCACAGGTGGCCAACGTTTGACTCATGCACGCCCGTGGTTCGCCCACGTATACACAACCAGGAGCAAATTCCAAGGGAAAACAAATGCTGAGGCTAGTTGCAAACGTACTCGTCGATGGGGTTCAGCCTGCTGGAGGAAATTTGTCTGGATTTTTGCGTGCCTTCGTCAAATAATGGGGTATCACTAATGCGTGTGTGCATTGTCAATTGAAGTTGTTGGAGAGGAACGTGGAAGAAGGCATGCAGGAAGGAAGGAAGGATGTGTCTGGGAGATAGCAAATGCCCAAGACTTCTTGTTTGCATTGGGACCCAGCCAGCAAAGAGCACAGCAACTTAGTCATGATCTTGTGCTTCCTACTGCACCAATGTCAACTCCAGTCTGGTCATGCTGATGGAGAGAATGCGTACACCCATGATCTTGTACTGGAACAGCTATTTTCCATTTCTTCAACCAGATTTCTCTGCAGAAGAGTGAACGGACGCTTTACCTCGCTACCTGAGCAACTACCTAGCTGTGTTTTTGACACATGAAGCCAGGCACAATGAAATTTTTCGCATCATGCACAATGTTCTTTTTTTTTCTTATGCAAACTTTTGACCTCCGCAATATCTCCGCAGTGCAAAGCATTAAGTTCACATCATTCCCCGTTTTCCACGACACAATCGGGGCTCAGTTCCAATGCAGCTACCGCAAGGAAGCCAAAATTTCATCGCTTTCGTCAATATTCCAGTTGTTATTTTAAGCTGTAATACGCATTTCAGTATGCACCACTCTATAAAGTCTACCCTCGTCTGGAGACGAAGTCTTGCTCAATCAGGGCTTCTAGATTGATTCTTTTGTCGCTGCTCCCGCTAGACAAAAACAAATCTGCCAGTGCTCTGTTGCAACACCTTTTAAACACAAAAGACCTCCTAGGGTAGGACAATATAAAGATCTTGGACCCTTTATCAGTTCAGCTCCATAGACCTCAGCCTGTGCCACGGAACAGCTTGCCAAGATGCACAGATTAAGAACAGAAATTTTTTCGTCATACGTGGCACGTTATCAAAGATGAAAGTTCTGAGTAGTGTTGTCCATGAGTCAGTACAGCAGATCCATCCAAGTTAGTATTTGGGCTTGCCCTCCTCGACGCGCACATGTCGTTCAAGCTGCTCAAAGCACCGACACTAGTGATATGCAGCAAGTCATCACCATTCGAATGCGTCTAAAACACGTCCAAGGACTCGAATCATGTGTCAGGACGACTTCGGTCAGACGTTTACAAGTATAAATTCCTACACTTGGACCTGCCTCAGAAGGGGCAGCAGAAGAAGAAGCAAGATTTAGCACTCACCTCTACCATGCTCAAAACGACGGGCGAGCGGTCGACCCTGAGAGTAAAGTGGCCGCCGTTCGCAACCACTCCAAAACACCTGTGCAGCAGCAGTTTTGCCTGCGCAACGGACGCGCGCGTACCGAGTGTGGGGAGGGAGACACGTACACACCCGACCGACCGATCTACTACAGAGGAATTGAGGCTGCCGACCGAGTGAGCACTCACACACACACACGTGATCGAATTGGCCGAAATGCCTGGAAATTGGTGAAACTCACAGCTGGCCACCAGGGTCCAGCGGACTGTGGACGAGTGCAAAGAGACGTTCCAACAAGCATCTGGTGCTGGCGGACTCGAACTTTGGAGGCAACTCAGCGGTTTGAGTAGTAGTTGACTCACTTCAGGTATGCTAATATAAGCGCTTGCGTAAGAGCGTGAAAAGATGACAGCTGGAGGCGGCGGCAGTCGGCGCATGTCTGACGCCGACCGCGCCGGGTTCGTGGCGCGCAGCCCCGAGGGCCACGCCGCTCGCTCCATGCACATCAAGGGGCAGGAGGAAGTGTGGATTCGCATCCAGGCCAACACGTTCAAGAACTGGGTGAACGAGAACCTCAAGGAGACGGGCAAGCGCGTCGAGAGCTTCGAAGAGGACTTCCGCGACGGCACCAGGCTAGCGGCGTTGGTGGAGAGGCTGCAGAAGCGCCGTCTGCGCCACAACAAGCGCCCCGCTAATCAGCACCAAGAGATCGAGAACATCACGATCGCTCTCAACGCCATCAAGGAGGACGGCATCAAGCTCGTCAACATTGGTAAGTCGAGCTAGAGAGAGAGATGCTATCATAACTTTGAATAAATAATGAAACAGTGGAGGAGGAGTTTCCTGCTGCCACAAGACTGATTATGCATCCTAGTCGCTTTTTATGAATTGCTTGGCGAAAAAGGAGAGCAAGAGCAGCAGCATCTGTGCGTCGTCCACAGACAACTCAGGCCTGACCTTGGCTCGGGTGGGTGTGACAGGGCAAATTCGAGAAGCAATTAATCTGTAGGAGAACAGAAGCTGCGCATTTTCGCGTTTCTTTGTGAATGTCACGCCGCTTTAAAAGCTGCGTGAGAGTTTTCCACACTTGTGTGGTTTGTTGACGTCCCCCTCCCCCCATAAGGAGGCCAAGCACGTACGTATGAAGGAGAGGTTGATATTCGCCAGAGCAAAAATCATCTCCACAGGTTGACATCGTGCCTGAGAGACATATTGGGTAAAATTACGCTCCCTTACACACTTCACAGTGAGGTTCATAATATCACATTCCAACGACAAAGAACAGTTCGTACGTAGTATGTGAAATGTGTTTTCAAATGATGCCCTAATTCAACAGGCTACAGCGTGTATGCATGCATGCATGCACCTTTGTACGGACGGACATAGACGTATTATAGGCAGAGAGAGAGAGAGAGAGAACTTGCATGCAGGATCCTTTTACGCCAACCTCGTAAATCTCTCATACATCGCTCGGCACGTATGTGTCAGAAAAAAGAGATAAGAGAGCATCGCAATTTGGGCGCAATTTCGTCCCTTCCTCCCACCCATGAGTTTGGCGCACAAGCCTCACTCAAAGATCTGACTAATTTCATATGGAGTCCAAGTTGACTGAAAAATATCACCTCTGCTGCTGACTTTTGATTGCTGGCGTCAAGACAATCCGTGCAACGAAAGTGGAGCGCGCTCTTATCATCGGCATGGTGAGTCTGACGCAGCAACACTGGGCGTAGTCACTTGTTTATATGGTCGCAGTGGAGCGAATGTGATTCTTTTAGACGCGACGGTGGCAGCGATGCTTTAGCGAAAAATATCGCTTTTCAATCGCTCTTTTTTGCACTCGCCCGTAGCAAATTTCGCAAGTTGCGCAGCCCAGAAGATGTCCTTTAATCTGGTTAATTGACTGTTCAGCAACGCGTTCTTCGCAGCTGAGGAAAACAGTTAGCATGATGATGAACCGCGATGCTCCGTGCAGATCTGCTGCCTCCCTTATCCTTACTAAAGAGTGTGTGAAGATCTACGAGTCGGCAGTTTAGTCACGATCTCGCCAAGATCTTTTTCTTTCGTCCTATCTCCCTACCTACCAGCAACAGTTAAGACATCAACAAAAGCCAGTCCGTCAATACAGTTCAACCATATGTGCCTAGGGGTTTTCTGAGTCACAGTCAGGCCTCAGTACGTCCTCTCCGCTCCTGTGCTGCGCTGCACTCGAGTACAGTGGGCGTTTCTCCCTACCTTGCCAAGCCACCCCCACGTTTGAATGAATGTTCGACCTCTTCTTTCTCCCTTGTCTCATTTGGCCTATTTTGGGAAGCGTCATGTGTTTTTGCCGCATTTTATTAATCGACATGAGGAGTTCTCCACAGTGAACACGTGCAGTTTTGGAGGGAAAACTTTTGTCATTGCAAAACAGCGCAAAATGCTCAGTAGTTTCGTCACGAAAATGGGCCTCTTTCGACACAGCTGTTCAAGTGCCGGCGAGAGTGACGTTTTGCCATCAACTCGACGCTCTAGCCAGAAATTAAGGGGCATCACCAACACTGGGGGGGTTGGTGCTGTGCACGTTGCCAGGTGGGTCACTGAAAGGAGGAAGGGGGAGGGGAACGAATATTCAGACGGAGGGGATAACTGCCCTCCACTCCCTCTGGAGCATGCATGGCCACCAGGCTGGCGAGCGTTATAAAATGTACTGGAATCTCAATGCTTCTCGTCAGAAGATGAAAAAAAGCGACGTCCACATCAAAAAGCGACAGCTTTTGACGTCATTCACCCCCGTATTTGGCACAATAACCGAGTAAGCCATTCTCCGATGGATCCTGCTATGTCTTGTCCTTGCACTAGGAAGAGGCCTGGTTTCACAAGCCTCTGAGTGCTTCTGCTCGGTTCTGTCTAAGCACCGCTGACAGGAATTTGGGGAGCATTAAGCAGAAGCATCTCTTGTTGCTTCCGCGTTCCAGAGACATCAGACCCTACGAGGAGAAGAATGCATTTTAGCAATAATGGACGCACTCAATCTGGCTCACTACTGATGGCACGACCGACTGACTCACTGGGACAGTCCTGATCGTACAGGGAAGGATCGTGACCAAGGAAGCGTCGACTTGGGCATGTCCAGGCATTCAAAGTGGGATCGATTCCCAATTTAGGAATATGACTTTTTATTCAGTAAAAATGTGCCCGATTTGACATTGACTGTTAGAAGTTGACCAGACTGGTATGTTTGCACGCCAAATCTGAAAATGTATTTCATAACTGTGGCCACATTTGATGTTTGACACACAAGTGATCCCGTCCAGATGGAAAATTGTGAGTGTTCAAACTGCTGACACGTGATTTAAACGGTACAACAGTAGCTGAAGTTGTTCTCATGCGTCCTCAGTAAGTTTAACAATAACATACATGTCGACTGTACGGGTGTGTCCTTGTCTAGTGAACGCAGAGCAGGACCAGTACACGTGAATCCTTCAATGGTCGCGTGGTGTCTGAAGCAGGCCACGTCGAGTCCTAAAAATATACACGTCTTACAATGTTGATGCTCTGTGCCAGTAGCACGCACTTGACGAAAATGTCAGTGTTTCACTATGGCATACGTGTGTAAGATCACCCCTGTGTGGACATGACGGGAGCTGTTGTCAGACCTTGAAGGGGGTTGTACTGACATACAAGATAATACAACACCACCTATCAAAGGATGTGCACATACTTTACACACGTGCACGCACGCCCGTGCCGTACGTATATGCTATGATTTGTCCTAAGACCCTGCTGCATTCCATCTATCCTATCCACTGTGTACAAGAACAGAAGAAAACTGCCTTTACATTTTTTGTCCCGAGGCGATTATTCTTCGTCTTTTTCAAGCATCACATGTGGGGAGGGCTACATCATACGTGCGCACATATGCACAGACACACGTGAGGCCCCACACTAGTGCTGCTGCTGCTGCTGCTACTACTACTTCCACTACCCCTAAACATTATGCAGCAAGAAAACTTTTTTGGCAGTATCATATTAAGGTGCTGCGTGTTTTGCCCTCGTCTTGAAATCTCGTTTTGATAGAGAAATTGTACGTACACGTTCGTCAGTGCAAAAGTTGTACATGCTATGTACGTCAGTGCATACTTTAGGTGTGACACCCAGATTTCTTCCTATCCTCTAAAATATGCATTCACCACGTAGCTACACTGCAGAGCACCATCTTTCTAAGTCTATTGTGTTCCGCATTCTGACTTTTCCCGGGTCTGTCGAAGGGAGGCCAGCCAACATGCTCTTGTAAAATAAGGATGGAAAGCACTGCCATTAATTGTGTAATAGCACCATTTGTGCATCCATCCGTACTGAAAGGCTTTTCTCTACACTATGTGATCTATTTTCCCTAGGTGATGCATCTTGAGTCTATACCTGGGATTCCTTTATGTATGCACGTTTAAGAAAAGCCTTCCTACCCCGGGGGGGGCCCCCCCCCCCGGGGGGGGGGGGGGGGG
>JAAUXU010168124.1_pt1 | contig 22394 bp, 24 predicted proteins | sample 7278151 | NCBI WGS metagenome assembly JAAUXU01 (sample SAMN14350113, study PRJNA611818) | marine sediment metagenome | isolation source: surface marine sediment (1.8m) | place: French Polynesia: Moorea | collected 2018-08 | reverse complement strand
GTTCCCCAAATCGGCTACTATAAACGCACTTTTTAAAAACACTTTTAAATGACACATAAAGTTACGTTTTAAAAGTGAAACTTCCTACGCGTCAAACATAAGGAATGCTAGGGGGACACAGGCTGCCTCACTGCCTGGTGTCCCCTAGCTGAGGGCTTTTTGTGGGCCTTGGGCCCATTCACTCTTCCTTTTGTTTTGCATACTGTTTGACACTTTACTGATTCCTCTTTCTCCCGCTTCCAGAGCCATCTGTTGTACATTTTTGTGGAGAAGGCCATACTGATAAAAAAATGACATTTGCAAATGTCATGTGCATTTAATTGTGATTCTAGCTCCCCAATGTCACTGCTCGGGTTAGGGGTGCTTTCCTCCCAAATGGGGATCAGGATTCCTACGCCCATCTCAGAGGAGTCAGGGAATACCCAAAATCTAGGCCCATTAGGGGAGGGACACTTGTTCCAGTAGTAGACGTTTCGTCAGTGCCAGACGCAGTTGAAGTAGCGCGTGCCAATAAGACGCCAATTCTTGCGTTCCAGTCAGTGTCGTGACTACGTCGACGTTAAAATCTCCAAGTCAGTGAAGCATGAAAAAAGAAGAAAAAGGTGAGCGGCTGCTGTAGAGGAGGCTATGAAATCTAAGACAATTCTGCTCAGAGCAGAATAAATGGAACTTCGGAATGGTCCTGCAGCTGGAAAGCCTTGGGGGGGGAGGGAAACCCAACCTATGATGCTGGCAAATGTCAACGTATCAATACAGCAGAGCTCCCGTTCTATATAGGGCATCATCACTCGGCGCGAATTTCAGCGATCTCTTAGTGCCTTCCTTGCCTGCCTGCCTGCCTGCCTGGGGAACTGTGGTGCAAGTCTGGGATCAGGCCACCGTTCTGGCAGCAGCAGCAGCAGCAGCAGCGGCAGCAGTAGTAGTAGTAATCGTCTGTCCACCAAGGCGTGACGACCATGTACTGGGACGTGCAGAAGCACTGGTACAGGAAGGTTCCATGAGCGCCACAGAGAGGTTCCCCCCCTCCCCCCCTTTACCTTCGGTACGCACGCTGACAGTGGCACACACGCGCGCGTCGGTCCACTCGCTTTGGTCCGCGCACACGCACACTTCCTGCCCCCCCCCCCTCAGTCAGCAGCTCCTCTGCTCAGCCCAGGCCGTCGGCCAACCAGCAGTGATCCCGACCGAGAGACCGAGGACCGACCGCTAGCTATGCTGCCCCACTGCCCTTGCTGATTTTGCGCTTGCGGGTCCGCGCTCTCGCCTTCAAACGGGCGATCGCTCGCCGAAACGCCGTTAGCCTCAGCACGTCCTATCTCCGGCGAAGCGCGCGCGTAACTGAACAACCAACGCATCAGAAAACTCCTCACACATCACCACCCAGACCGTGAAGTACAGGAGGACGATACGGAGGTGTCGGCATCGGCGTGACACTGTCATGCCGCTCACGGACAGAGTGAACTGACTTGCTTCGAGTTCTTCTTCGTTACGTGATTCTTCGAGTCTGATATCAGTGGAGTGAATGTGGATGTGTCAGTGTTTGCCCAAGAGCTGGCTCCTTCCCGTTGTGGCTTTCGTGCTCGCCCGTCTAGGCAAATAACTGCAAAAAAGTCACTTCCTCTGTGTCTTGTCAGTTTTTGAGGCAGCAGCGGCAGCAACAACATGCCCAAGATCTTCGCTCTGCGCCACCAGCTGGCTGAGCAGCAGGCCAGGCTCAAGCTGCAGTCCAAGGGCGTCGTGGTCGACGACGTGGTAGCCGACCAGGGCCTTGCTGGAGGACCTCCTGGAGCAGTCCCTCCCCTACCGCACATCGCCTATCATTTGCAGCCTCCGCTAGATGTGGAGAGACTCGTGGTCGCCCACCATCAACAGCAATCCACTTCAGCAGGTAAGAATTCAAAGTCCACCATCTCCTCCTTCATCACGAAGAGAGAGGCGAGTCAGTCGTGTGTGTGTCTGCGTGCAGCCGCCAAAAGATTTTTTCAGGGTCAGGTGCGCAGCAGCAGAAGTAGCAGGTATACTACCTGCTGCTGCTGCTGCTGCTGGTAGACTACAGGCTGTCGTGGAGCCATAATGCAGAGGTAGGGCTGGCAAAGCAAGGCTTTAAAGGAATCATGCAAGCAGCAGTGGCGGCGGCACCGGCGGCACCAGCACCACCTCTTCCAGGTTCACGAAGGAATAGACGATGATGGCAGTTTTCCCCATAGGGAAAAAAGACTGGCGTGGGTGGAGAATGGCGAAAGAAGCCTTCATCTTCTTCTGGTGCAGGCCTCTCCCACTCGATTAAGCGACAAAAAAGTAGTAGAAATCTTCCATAACCTTGAAATCCACCCTCCTCCCTATTAGACTGTCAAGAGCGTGTCATCTGTGTGTTGTGTAACTGACGAAAACTTGACAGTGTTACAGGCATTTGACACTAGAACGAGCTGCTGTTTACAAGTTTACAGTAGTGCTACTATGCAGTCAAAAAATCCCTTGACACTAGGGTGTCAAACCATGCAGTCCGTGTCCTACGGAGATAGATATCAGCGCTAATAGTATCGTCTAGTCCAGTGATATTTAGGTGTGCACGCTAGTATTTCCGTTCATGACAAGGGGGGGGGAGGGGGAGAAAAGGAAATTTCTTATCCTGGCAGCCAGAATTGGGTCACCGGTCAACGTAACTCCCCAATTGTGTCATCGCAGCTGACCGCCGGATGACCGTTGGTTGACCGGCTGGCTGCTCCTACCTGAGCTGCTCGCGGCTGCTGTCTATCACTAACCTATTTCTTTTCTCTCGTTTTGTGACTCAAAAATGCGTTATGTAAGAGAAGTAGCGGCTGCAGCAGCACTGCACAGTTTTGTGGCTCACGCGACCATTGAGCTGAACCCAATTTTAAAACTATCTGGTCCAATAATCCTTAGTTTTGCGCTTTCAACGGTTGTCCACGGTATCCACACAAGAAGTTTTTCTCTCTTGCCAATGTCGAATACAGAAGGTACGGCAATTCGGACCTAGACACTAGTTGCAGTACTCACCAGACTTTTATATAAAAAAGCTTTAATTTCTCGTGCTATTACACCTGTCAGCTTACTTAGTGTTTAGTAAGGCAGACAACAAGACTGAATATACTTCAGTCATGAGGCGTCATCTACACATGAATCTGACGTGAGAAAATTAGGGCTCAAGGAAGCCTAAGAGTCTTGGGCAAGTCGAGCTTTGTATTGCTAAATAACAGCCCAAGACCTGCCACCTATTTTTCCGCAATGGGAAAGGCTTGTGCAATTTTCGGACCATCAGAAAAAGAGCCGTAGTAACTTTTCATTTCCATGGCCTCTCTTAACAGATGATGGCTTGAAAAAAAGCCAAGATTCATATCTATGACATTGTCCACGCTCATCAGTGAAAGGCCTTTTTCATAAGGCAAAGACCAGAAGGCCGATAAGTATTATTAGCCTTCCGCACTCCACCCAAGTGCTGATGGATCCCCAAGGTCATTAAACCGGCTCCAAACGGTTAGCGCATTTCAATTACCTACTGCCACTCGGGTTGGGCCAGTGAACTCAACAAGAGTTAATTCACTCTGCGTAGAATGAGCCAAAATGATTTCCACCCCGACTGCCACCGCCCTGTCTTCAAGGCAGGCAGGGCAGCAGCCTCCTCACTTATCGATCTTCTGAGATGAAATGATTCTGTGATCAAGTGAGAGTATTACTTTGTTTGGGAAACGCCACATGCGAAGGTTGACGTTTTCATGCCAGCTCCTGTGGGAGAAGATGCCCTCACCTTGTATGTATCAGGTCTGGACAGATCCAAAAAGGGAGGGAGAGAAATCAGACCGATGATGATGGTGGTTCACAAGACAGAGAATCACGTGTGCATTATTTGTGTAGAGGAGAGCGAGCATGCTGAACCAACAATGATCGCTTTCGTCGTAGCAGTTATGCTGGTACCAGCAGAGCATGAGCTTCACAGTCGTCGGTGACCTAGAAACCTAGAGCTGCTTGCTTGCATCCCTCAGTAGTTAAAAAATACGTGTGCAATCATGCTGCTGATGTCTCTGCAAGGTCGAAATCGCAGTTGGCAGCTTTGAGAGAAGTGAAGAAAAAGAAAAGCTGTCGACACTCTTCCCTTCCTCCCCCCCCCTCCTGCTGGATCGTATGACGACACCGCCACCATCACCAGCAGCAGCTTCGCTTGTCAGGGTCACTCGGGCATCATCATTGGTCGCAATTAAAACGCTTTCCTAATCCCAAGAACTCCTCAGGTCTTTGGCAAAGAAATTGGCCCAGTGGGAAAGTTGGTTCCATGGGTGATCTTAGGTCTGGAATTCTTGACAAGGCCTGGCCAGACAGTGACTCCTTCCTAGTAGGTACGCAATTCGCCACTGTTTATGTCAATACCGCTCTTCTCCTTCCTCTGAGACCAGGACCCCACCAAAACTCCTCAAAAGGACAGACAGACAGACGGAGATCGCATCTGACGGCGTCTCAGAAAACTGCCTGGTTACAGCCGAACTTCTCTTTGTACCGACTGGAGTGCGTAACTCTACCCCCCCCCCTCCTCCTATTCCTTCAGCAGCTTTAGCTGCGCTTTGCGTCCACGTATGAGGCTAGTTAGGCCTCCCTCCCTCCCTTCGTCTCTTACCGCTACAACGACCCTCTGCAAGGACACAGTGGTTGACGCATAATAGAACCTGCAGCCGGGCAGGCGGCTGCTTGCTGTCCTAGCCTGGCCCCAAGTGTGGGATATACCCTTGATACAATCTGTGCGTGCCTGTGACGTACAGCAGCAGTGGTACTACTACTGATAATACTACTCAAAACACTGGGGAAGTGTCATGGGGGAACTGGATCCTCGGATCGTGGCGCGGAAGAAGAAAAGAACGGTTGATGGTTCAAGAAAAACCCCTCTGGTCATTCGTCTAGTTCGGGACTGTGACGCGGACCCTCAACCTGATCAATGAGTAAACAACGCTCATCCAGGAGAGGAAACTGGAGGAGAACAAGAATGGGACGTGGAAGTCTGGGGCGAGGATATTGCGTGGTCGCTTGCTCATTTCAAGGGCGTAAACGGGGAGGGGGAAAAAGGCGGCAAATTCTCTCGCTTTCGATTCCCTCGCGTCGCCTGGCGCGTATTTTCGCAACGCATCCTGGATGGAGCCTTGACTTTCCTGAGTCAATGGTGGCAATTATTGAACTGAAGCCACAGTCAAGGCGATAGCGTTTTCTGCTGAAGAAGATGAGAGGGATTAAAATGCAGTATCAGGCGAAGTATTGGAGGCTCTGGCTGGCAGGCAGGCAGATGCTCGTGATCTCGGGTAGCGGGGCTTTATGCATCCTTTGCTTGGCTTGTTGTTGTTGCTGCTGCTGCTGCTGCCTCTGTTCAAGGTTGACTTCAGGTTCCTCCTTCCTCGTTCGATGTTGGCTGAGCTCCCATGGGGTGGTGTAGAGGTGGTGTTGGTGGTAATGCCAGTTCGCGTGAGACCACGACTATTGAAAAGAAGAAACGAATGTTGGGCACATGACATTATTCCACAGAATGTAGTGATCCCCCCCCCCCCCCTTAGTGATCTTTACTCTGAACTTTTCCTGCTGCTTCATGCATCATCCCAAGGCAACGAGCAACAACACCCCTACTAACTCGACGCGCAGGCAGATTAACTCAAGGCCGATTGCAACGCATGTCTGCGCGCGGGAGTGCGGGCCTTCCCCCTACACACACGCACGTGCGTGCACACACACACACGTTGTTCAAAGGTGGCGCCAGCCAGCCAAGTCCATATTTTGTTCCTGCTTCGAAACCGGAAGAGATGAAGCATTCGTTCCCCCTGCCTCCTCCTCAAGATTATGGTCTGCTAGAACATTTAGGATGGTGATTTCAACGCCTGAAGTTGAACTCACAAAAAGGTCATGATCGTTCTTTGGTCCTGAGTTATTAAGATAGCGTTGCGAGCACTGCAATTTCCGAGGTGCCACCAACAAAAGCAAAATGCCTCACAGAAAGCCTCTTCTGGCGTAGATTTTTCACAAGTACTGACGAGTACAGAGTTTCTAGCAGTCTCTAGGGTGTTGTTGCTGGCCTTTAAAGCCACCATCATTTCCCTGTTCCAAACTGGGGGGAGGGGAAGCATTCTATCCATTCCGCCAAACACCAGCAAGTTCCTTTTTCAATGGTCTGGAAGTCCTTGACAAACGCAGCGGCGTTGGACGGATGGACATAGCTGTACCCTACGTACGCACACAGTTAGGGGAAACGGAAGGGTCTCCTTCTCTTGTTGCTGTAGATAAAAATTTGCAAAATTTAGACCCGAAATAGGTGTCTCTTCCTAAAAATGTAATATGCCTGGTACAGGTGTGGTGTGGGAGATTTATGAATGAACGCTGACAAACGGTGTTGTTGCCGCAAGTGTTTCTCTTGAAAATGCAAAGTGGAAAGGGAAAGGTGTTTTTGTACTTACTTGTTCGCACAATATGTGCATGTAAACGTATTGTTTTGACAATTACATCCAGGAAGCCGTCACAACAAAGGCCCACTTATCAAAAAAGGCCGACAACTACTAGGCCTTCGAGAGAGGGCGTCACGTAGTCAGTACTCTAGTTACGGACTGAGCTGAGGTAGGGTTTCCTCCACCTCTGAAAAAAAATGCACATAATGCACAGGAAAGTCATCGTCAACCGTTAGTGAGGCACCAAAAAGAGCAACGGGAGCGATTTTGACCTTGGCCACTTCACTTCCGCTAGCGGCTTTGTGGACCGAACGGTCGCGCCCTCCTTCTACTTGTTTTTTTCGCCCTGTTTCAGTGCTGTTTTAGAAGACATAACAGTCGAGCTTAAGAGAAACTACTGAGCCCTGCCCAAGCATTGTCACCGGTTCACCTTGGGATGAATTTCGGTGTCGTCGCCTGGCCGTATTGTCCTCTTTTTCGCGCTGCATACTGTCATGTTCAGCTCCTCAACCTTGGAGTCTGCCCTGCATTCAGCCTTGGTTCACTTGTCATCGCGCCATAATAAACGTCATTTAGCCCAGGCACTAATCTGTTGCTAGCCAGCGAGCTCAACACTTACGGCGCAATCTCTCTCTCCATTGAATAAAGGGTATGTGTGTGAATGTGCGCGTAGCGCCAGGCTCATATTTTAGTATAGTCTCATGATGACTCGAGTAACGCCAGACCTCTCCAGCTGAACAAGTCGTTTGGTAAGTAAGTGGTACTGACGATATTTTCGTATTTTTTAACCAATTCGACGACTGACTGAAAGTATAGTTAAAATCGACATTTTACTGTCCTCGAATCTGTTGTTGTTGAGACTTTACGACTCGTACAGAAAGTAAACCTATGATTTTTTTCTTCTCCAGCAAGGGCAGTAAATGGAGGTAGCTTTACTGAGTGCGCCAGACTGTTGTATTCACTTCTTTTTTTATCAACGATGCATCAGGTCCCCCATTGCCAACTGCATTGTTAACACAACGTTGTTACCATAAGTACTTTGTAGGTAAGTATCCTCCGGGCGGGCTTTGCAAGTGCGATTTTTTGCGACCAGTCTCACACTTACTGGGCGCACTTTTTCTGACTAGTTCCACTTCTAATAGGCATCATTTGTTGTGGGTAGCATGTATACAGAGGACGAGCGGCTTCATGGTCACCTTTTTTTTGTTCTTCTTCAAAGGTTGGATGGAATCTTGCTCAGTTTTATGGTGAGTTGAGAGTGAAGTTTTCTCTTTCTCATTCCATTTGTTGCATCCAGCAGCGGAGGAGGAGAATGTTTTTCTCTTTCTCCTTGGGTCGCCCAATGTCGACTCAATGTCAGAGAACTGGTTGCAAGAGACAGAAAAAATGGGCAGGGGGCTCACAGAGCCCAGTTGGGGGGGCACACAAGTTGGGGGGAGACAAACTGTCGTTCCAGCAGCAGCAGCCACAATCGATGCACCTCGCCAAGATGACACTTGTAGACGTGATGGCGACGTTTGGTGACCCTGCTGGCTGGCTGCCCACACCCAGTGCATTGGCAACCCTGTGCTGGCGAATGCTTACGTACCTATAGTTCTTCTCATGGTTTTCTTTCAAGGCCATCTTGAGGCGTCTTCACCTTGTGGGTATGAATTCCCGCCCGATATTTTTTTTGGTTTGCAACTCGTTTTGCTGGCTCGGATCTTCTTCTTCGCTCTCACCTTCAACATCTCGTTGTTCTCTCTGGAAAGGTGCTCTTTCCAAACTTTTGTGGGAAAGCCTTTGTCTTCTTGGTGATTCGATGGGATTTTTTCGTTTGGTGCGTGCAAAACGATTCATTCATCCTCTTTCTTACTAGCATAAGTTTTTTTGGCAATCCGTTTCAGCAACACCACTGGAGAGAAGAAAGAACCGTAGCTGCTCTACCTGGGTTTCCGAGAAATTTCGTTTCTTCGTCACCTCCAGTACGTGCCTGCGTAAGTGTAGGCCTTGTCATATAGAGGAGGAGTCGGAGGCACCGCACTTTTTCCTGATAAATTGCGCCTCCCGTGCGTGTTAGTAAGACAGAGAGAGCGCGCGCATTAAAGGATCTCTGGGAAGTGGAATGCAGTCGTTGCCAGCCGGGTTGCCAGTCTGCGTATGTACATACGTAGGGAAATACGTAGGTTGCCAGACAGGAATGCATGAACAAACCCAGCAGGCTTTCTCCGCCTTTGCAGCTGCTGGCGCACGCACGATGAATACGAAAATCTCCGAAAAACGTCGATTTGCCACGTATGGAGCAAAGTAACGAAAAGAAGCTTAAGCTTGTTCCAGACGAGGAGGCGGAGGCTGCCACGGCTCAACTTTGGCATTTGCAAGCCTGCTTGTTCGGCCGCCTGCGGTGGCCAGAGCCACTTCTTGAAGGGCTTCATGTGTTACAGCGTCATTTTGAGCGACACGACTGCAACAGTCGTCATTGGCCTCTGAGGATGAAGCCGACGTACTTGTTGCACAGCATGAATATGGCTTAGGAAGGCTCGACGAATCTTCCCAAACGCGCTATTTGGCTGATCCATTTTTGCGTTGGCCAAAAAAAGAACGAGCAGCTATCATGAAAAGGTCATCCTGAGAATTAATCCTGCTCCTGGAATGTTTTGTTCGTCCTTAGAGTGGTTAAAAACTTCCTAACAAATGTGTCTTGCCAGATTTTTTTGAGTTCACTGAGGTTCCTCAGCACACTGAGAGCACTTTTAATTGTACTATTTCTGTCTGCCCTTGAGCCTCACTTTATCACTGGCAGATTTCATTCGGCTGAAAAATATCCCACCAGTTGCAACCAATGTGCATTGATAGCAGCTCGCTCACACACGACAGGTTGGGTATACCTTTCTGGCCGAGTAGTTATTAAAGTTCAGTAGCTAAGTGGACGCACAGAGCTTCCCTGCAAGTGTACAGAATGTGTCGACCATGGGGCTCGATCTTTATCATTTATCATACTTCCTGTGCAAGGCTGCGGCAACACGTAAACTTGCGCGCTGTGCAAAAGCTGAGTAGGCCTGTTCACATGTGTCCGTGCCAATGTAACCGTGGAAAAAGTGTCCAACGCTCTTTCGGTGTTCATGACTCAGGCATTGTTCTTGGTTTACTCGCTTGGACGGAATGTTTGGCCGAGAAGGGGCCCCAATCATCCCAGCGTGGGGTCAAACTGGCCAGCAACACAACATCTTCAATCATCCATCCTACGCGAACAAGGATGAGTGAAAAATGAATCTTACACTTTTGCCTTTTCGAAATAACTGGAGTTAAACGTGCCTTAAGGCCTGCTCACATAGGGTGAAATTGGTTGGCTTTGCGGAATCTGCTAGTACTGGTTTCTTCCCTGAGAGTCTGAGTGGAGATTTCACTTTGACTATGCCAGGTGAGCTTTAACCTTGACTATCTGGAGTAGACGTGGTAGGACTGCAGTGGAGGCAGCGGCAGCAGCAGCTTTTCCATGGACAGAGACAAAGCTGAACTGCTATAGGCGGATGCCCCAACAAGATGACGGAGAACGGTACCCTTGAAAGCACCATTTCTGATCGAAATCTGAGGTTTGCTTCTTCGATACAGAGGGTACGTCAAGGGCAATCGACCGCTTTTGCGTAATAAACCTTCTCGATCATGATTCCTCCTCCCCTGATCCACGTAAAGAGCCAAAAGCTCTCGGCTGGATGCATTCATGTACCAAACATGCGTGGGAGCAGAATTTAAATATCTCCTCAGTCAGTTTATCGAAATTCGATGATGTGACGTAAGAGAAGGGCTTCCATTAATGAGTCAGAAAATGCCATCGCCCTCGCAGGGTCTCCTCTTTCTGCCAAGTCACTTTTTTCGTGAGTGGAGCCAAAAAAAGGCCTGTACGATTGAACAGTCGACTATAGCGCCATGAAGGCTGGTGTGAAGGCTTCATGATTTCACTGCTGAGGCATTGGCTGAACAAAGTTTACGCGCATGGCACAAGGCATTCTCTGGACGTACGGATGTGAGCAGCGCCTAGAGGTGCGTCGTGCGTGCGTGTGTGCACTGGCCATGCATTTGCCGTAAATCCTGCGGACCTTGGTCGTCGTCGCCGTCGTCGGCGTTGTCGTCGTCGCACTTGCACAAGGGCTTCATATGCACATGTCATGCATGAGTGCATTACCTCCGGAGGGAAAAATGTGCGTACTTGTGTGTGTGTATGTGTGTGTCCGTTGACTGCACTACTTGCCCCAGAGGCAGCAGATCCGCACTCTCCTGCAAATAACCTTTTGGCGCACGAACCGACGTTGCCGCCGGTGCGGCAACACAATTTGGCGTAAGCACACAAGAGTGCGAAGGCAGGCACGCGGAAATGTATTTGCTTTTTTGCATGGGGCCACAAAGGATGTTTACTTCGCGTTACTGCTGATGGCATTTTCCCTTTCCAAGGTCTCTCTTTTCTTTCTCCTTTTTCTCCGGCGCCGCCAGCGCTGTTAAGTCTAAGGTCAACGGCGGCGCGGGCGGCAGCGGCAGCAACGCCATTTTCACACGTATTCACGTGCACGACGACGATGACGACGTCGTCGAGGCGTAAAGAGAGACGGAAAAAATCAGGCCTCGCTTCACAAAGCCTTGAAAAGCGGCAGAGACAATTCCCTTTCCGCTTGTTGCGCTCATGCTCAGTAAAGAAAATAAAAAAGGGCTTCCATCTCCTTTGTTCAGGTCCAAGATTTGCTCTTTCCTGTTGGATCAAAATCAACAAAGTCAGCTCTCTTTTCGCCTGAGCAATACGACCTCAGCAACGGTTTCTTCGGTGATTTCAACGCCGTTGCTGCCCAGGGTCGTCCCTTAAGTGATGGCTGCCACCCGTGCATTCCAGAACGGTCACCACGACCGCCAACATCCCTCGCAGTTATCAAGAGGAGGAGGAGGAGTAACCGTTGTTGCCTTACAGACGCAATCAAGCACCGGGTGATTCAGCAAAGAGGAAGCAGCAAAAAGTTGGTGCTGGGCGCGGCGCAAGAAACTCATCCTTCACGCGGGACCGTTTTGCTACTCTGAAACACACTGTTGGTGTCCCCGCGGGCTTTGCACATGGTCACTTTTTTAAGGACAATGGGCTAGAAATAGCGGGCGGCGGTGGAGGAAAAAGCTCATTTTGTGTCTTTTGCTCCCCATTTTACAACTCACGCTTTTGGGGGGAATGTAGAACTGAAATTATTGGGTCTTTTTCCTTTCCGTTCCGTTTGACAGCAAAGAAGTCAACATTCCAGGATTCCACGGGATTCAGTCATACAATGAAGGTTTGTAAGGTTAGTGATGGATTTTGACGGCTTCGTAAATCACTAGTACAGAATGAAGCGTAACCACTACGAGTACTAAGACTTCTACTCCGAGTGCTGAAGGGCAGGCGAGAGATGTTTTTTTCGTACTTTACCGCCATTCATGTTAGACAGCAGAAGAGGCCATGTTTTGTGTCAACGCCGTCACAACTGATGTTGTTGCAGCTAAGTACATAGTTGGCATGTACATACAATGGAGCAGAGCCAGGGCCATGAAGGCAGAGAGATAGAGAGAAAAAAGCGGCAACAACTGTGCCCGCTGGCAGGTGGGCAACAGGCTCCTCAGGCAGATTATTGCCAGCCAGGCCGTCGCCTTCCCCTCTTCTTTCTCAGGTGTGCCCCTTGTTCAGTCAAGGTAGAAGCTTTGCCTCTTGGCCTAGCCTTGGTTCTCTTGTCTGCAGGTGAATCTTCTTTTCTATCTAGCCTTGGTCTGTCAGGCTGCTGCGGCTGCTGCGGCCGCTGCGGCTGCTGCGGCTGGCGCGACTGGCGCGGCTGACGCGGCTGACGCGGCAGCTGAGGATCCCGCGGATCCCGCGGATCCCGCGGCCGCGCCCGAACGCAGGCAGCGACAAAACAGACGTCGTGAAACGGAAAGTAGAGATTTTATGGCTGGAAGGGGGGGAAGGGCAAAAAAATCTCCTCCTCCTCCTTCTTCTGCACGAATGAAGGCAACGAAGGCTGCTGCGTAGCGCGCCTTCGTTGCGACTCCCAGGAGTTGCTGCAATGTTGTTGATCGGTCTCTCTTTAAGATGATTGTCAATAAACTCATCGTGGTTTTTGGTCCAGCGAACAAAAAGCCAAATTTCTGATCTCTTTTGTTTGTCTCAGCTGGGAGTTCTAAGGTTCCACAGGTGATTTATAATTTGTACAATAGCTACAGAACACTATTTTGCAGAACAGAAAGCTATTTTGACAGCTTCAAGCAATTTCCATGCATCAGTCTGGGTCTGGACAAAGATCAAGATTCCGCCTTGGTCAATCTGATCAAACTGTTTTCTCTAAGGAGCTCACATCAGACAGCTCAGTCAGACTGGCCTGTGGAGGAGTCAACTTGGGAGTCACTCAGCTCAGTCTGAATGACAGAGCTGAATGCATCTCAGCCAAGTAATGAAATGAAAAGTAGACGTTGACAACGTAAGAAGAATAAGAAGTTGCTGTCTGTGTCAAGTTAGTGTCCAACCATGCTCAACTTCCAGAGTGAAAAATATGACCTTGCCTGCAGGTGGAAAGAAGTCATTTCTTGCTAACTGTCGGCTAACGGACTAAAAAGAAAAAAAACCGGTCTCCCAGAAGACTTTTCATAGAAACTACCCTTGCCTAGTCCAGTATAGCATTATTAGTCCCTTGGACCTATAGTGAAGTCAGGTCTTTTTTCCCCTCTTTTTTACACGAGATATAGACAGAGGAGACCGTTGGAAGGTGCTGCAAAGCACACCGCTCCATTAGAGTTACGTAACGGTCTGGAGAGATCGATGTCAAACTGTGTAGAGATGTTTATAGACGGTATGTACACAGACACGCAACAACTCGATATCGAAGCGCGTGTGTTCTCTGTCCATTAGCGAACTGAGGCAAATTTATCGGCCTGCTATAAGAGGAGTCCCCGAGCACACCTGCAGATGAGATAGAAGAACACATGCAGGAGGACAACCACGATATCCCAGAAAATGATGAATAGAAACAAAGTCATTTATGAACTTGGACACGACACCATTTGGCTCGTGCGGACGTCATGCTCACCAGGACCGTTGAGGGTCTTAGCGAGACCGCACACATGGTGCGCTGGTGCTTGGGGCTTTGGACGAGCGCTGCCACCGCCGCCGCGGTGTCATGCCCTTGAAAAAAAAGCGATTGTGACACAAGTCACAGACCTGACTGACGACCAAGAAGGAGGAGGGGGAGGAGGAGGAGAAGAAGAGTGATTGATTTTGCATGCGCATGTTACACGACGCACTTCAGTCGCACGCACTAAATTAGAGGTCGGATAATGCATCGTCGGATTATGCACACACACCGAGGCCTGATAGATGAGAATCAAGCTTGGTTGGTTGATGCCACCAAGGGCAGGCACGCCTTTTTCTCTACCCACGGAGTTTTGGATGATTGTGAGATAGACGGAGATGCTGTAATGGAACATGTCTCCATAGCACAAGCCGTACATTACCTTTTTTGCTCTAACATGTGCGTGAACACAACGATCTGCTCTTGTGTCATACGTACAATGGCAGCCTGACCTTGGCCATTACGTACACGTATTTGAGGAAAAGGTCAATAGATTCACTCTCTATCCATTGGTGATGTACGGAGGTGGCTCAATGAAAGCCAGTATGCGAGGCAAGGCACAGTCGTTGGTGTTGGTGCCAGACATCAGTGACGCTACAAACCTAGGGCATAAAGTTTAATAACCTGTGAATGATGGTTAGGCAGCTGCTAGGAATGTTTTGTCTGGCGCGGCTACTTTTTCCACCATGGGACAGGAAAAGGTCACGCCAGCAATGACCAACGGACTTGTTGTCTCTAGGAGATGTCAGAGTCCTTGTTTTAATTCTGTTGGGGATATTAAAAATTTCAGTAGATCGCAAAAAGGTTGGGCCGAGTTCAGCTCAGGCCATTCAATTAAAGTTATGTAGCATTGTTGGAAATGTCGTGCAAAGTAAGGCCAGACCTACCCATCATGGCCAACCTCAGGTCAAACTCTACTTTATGCAGAGGAAGAGGACATATTTTTGCCATATGGTCACTTATCTCGTGCAAGTTGTGCTTAATAACGCCGGGTCCAGCCATAAAGGTCACATTTTGTTCATAGCAAAGTCAGGTCTTCTTCACTACATAGATGATTTTTGTTGGCCGCTTTGGTCGTGTTCAGAGCCAATTTCGTCATATGTCAGGCCGCAGGACTCTGAAAAATGTCTCTGCATGTCTTCTCGGTCACTAACAATCTAGAGGGCAGTTTCTGCAACCTTTATATATGATGTTGTTTGCATTCCTTTGGTTACATTTTTTGTTCAAACAGCTCCGGGACACCAACATGAGGATTGAGAGCAGTTATTGGACGTGGTGCATAAATGCAAAACAATGACATTCGCACATCAAGTTTGCACCTCCTATATCCTCTATGTTTTTCCGTTTCAGACTACATCAATCCCTTGCTGCGCACCTTGGGCGTCCGCAAAGCCTTCGACGAGCCCCTGGACGCCTCCATCCGACACGCGGAGGGCGAGTTCTTAGCCGGACTCCAGCAACATGCACCACAGCAGCCGACACAGCAAGTGGTTCACGATGATGAAACCCCCATGAACCTGGAGATCAAGCGCGTGGAGACGAAGCAATCGCCGTGCCCACCTTCACCGCCCCCACCTCAGGATGAGCCAGTCGACTTCTCCACCAAGCCCGCGGCCCCAGCGGCTGCTTCAGCGGCTGAACATGAGAAAACCGAGGAAAAATCATTGCCTCCTCCGGTCAGCTTCACGTCGACTCGCGAACTCAAGTTCGCCCGCAACTTGAAGCTCTTGCTGGTGGAGATTTTCAGAAGTCATCCACTTCAGGCTCGAATTATAATCGACTACTTGCGCAGCGTGAGCAGGGTGATGAGAAAGAGTGCTAGCCCGACGGAGGCTGGCGGCGGCATCGGTGGTGGCGGCGGCATCGGGGTTGGAGGTGTCCTCTCCAGTGCGAACACACCCGGAGATGGAGGCGGCAATGGAGGCTCGTCTTCCTCAGCTGATTCCGGTGGCGGCTTCGGGACGGGTAGTCCTGGTTCAGACAGCTCCTACGCTGGAAGCGGTGGCGGCGGCGGGGGTGGCAGCGGTAGTAGTGGCGGCGGCGTGACGAACAATAACAATAACAACGACCTCGATTTGGACTGTCTGGACTTCAGTGGACTTCACGGCGAGCACTCGCACACTGCTAAGTGGTTCTCGGAGCACCCTGACATCAATCCCGCGAAAGTGTTTGAGGGCTTGCTGACAGTCAAGACCGAGTTTCCATATCCCATTGAGGCAGCTAAGGTTGAGAAGCCACCCGATCTCTCCTCCTTGGATAGCGCGACTGCCAATCTGCTTCAGATGAGTGTGCCTGACCCGTCCACCACCTTTCTTGACATCGGCACCGACTCTTCCATGTACGAGGACGACCCCTTCAAGATCGAGAACCTTCTGCCGGCAAATTTCAATGTCGGACAGCTTGACGTTATGACGGCTGCCGCCGCCGCCGCCGCGGTTTCTGCGGCTAATCCTCCATCATCTCAGCATCACCACCCCGCGCAGCAACCGCCGCAGTCGCAACATCAGCACGAGGGTCCCCAACACTTGAAGATTCAGCAGCAGCAGCAGCGATTGCACTTCCCTCATCATTCTCAGCATTCAGCAGCGGCGGCCGCAGCCGCAGCAGCCATCGGGATGAGTCTTTATCCGGAGACCACAATCAGCGCGGTCAATGGGACCGGTCAACAAGTCAAGGTCAAATCAGAGCCGCTGACGTTCATCAAGCAGGAGGAGCAACTCGTTGTGCATCAGCCCAGGGGGGCGCCCACTCAGAACTTTGACAATCACGACACAAGTTCTCTCTTGTCCTCGGGATCCGTCGGCTCGCCTGGATCTCCTCCGGGCGTACCCTTCGCGGGTCTGACTCCACCTGGCGGCGGTAAGATGCGCACGACGACAACCGGACACACGAGGAAGAAGGCTGCACCGATGACCCAGGAGGAAGACGAGCTGAGCAGCGTGCCTTCACTGCAGATGAGAATCAAGATTTTGCAACAGCGGGTGAGTACTGATGAATCCTGATCTCCTACCCGATAAGCAGTGACAATAGCTATGCAGGGTTAGCATTTGTGTAAAGGCCTCGGTTACTGTACACTGGCTGGTTTATTTCACGCTCAAAAGGGGACTGTCATACTGTACATAAGTTGTCAGTTTTATACCAACACAGCTGATAATAATGAATGTGTCGTTCCAGCTGGGCCTGAGTCCGGATGCGCCGGTAGAGCTGATCAACGGCGGCTACGGCATCAAGAACCCCCTGGCCAATGATGCACCGGACCTGCTCCGCAATGATCGACTTCCTGCTGTGCGTCCTGAGGGTGATCCCAGCAAGTTTCAATGTCGCGTCTGTTCCAAAATCTTCAGCCTGCAGCGGCTGTTGAACCGACACATGAAGTGTCACAGCGACACCAAGCGCTACCTCTGCACCTTTTGCGGAAAAGGCTTCAACGACACCTTCGACCTGAAGAGGCACACCAGGACGCACACGGGTATGAAATAAATAAATAAGACCCTGTATGCAACACCAATACGTCACGTACAATTGCTTTTTGCACGCAGGTGTCCGTCCTTACAAGTGCAACCTGTGCGAAAAGTCGTTCACTCAGCGCTGCTCGCTTGAGTCCCACTGTCTCAAGGTTCACGGGGTCGCGCACAACTATGAATACAAGCAGAGGAGATCAAAGGTATGCTGGTGTACTGTGCAAACCATGCAGGAATTCAAAACGGAGTCCGACAGTCGCCAACATATGAACGCAATGTTCCTTAACCACAGGTGTACGTGTGCGAGGACTGCGGCCACACGACGAAGGAGCCCGAGCTGCACTACCTGCACCTGAAGGAGCGCCACCCTTACAGCCCCGCGCTCCTTAAGTTCTACGACAAGAGGCATTTCAAGTTCAACAACTCCAGCTTCGCCAGCATGCTGCTTCAAGTCAATTCATAGTGGCACGAGTACTTCAGATATGATTATAGTACTGTAGGTAGTGTGTGTATATAATGTGCTAGTATTGGATGATGAGAGCAGAGCGGCAGGAGAGGTTAAAGTCCAATGATGAGGGTCAGATTTCGTTCATTGTCCTCATCCTTGGGCTGCACATCTCAGATGAGCACACACCTCCAACCCCAGTGTGTGTGTATGTGGGTGTGTGCTTGTATGTGCGCCCATATCTGTGGTCATTTGGCATAGCACATACACGCGAGCACGAGAGAGCACATAAAAAAAAGAATTTAAAAAAGGAGATCACAAATTTACGCACAAGTTCCTGTGATAACGACGACGACTACGATGATGGCGGTCAATAGACACTTCCTTTTTAAACATCCTTTGATTCATAGCCAGTTCTTCTGTAGACACGAACTCTGTTCTTATCGAGACACATTATCTTCTAAAAATATAGTTTAAAACTCTCCTATAGACAATCCCCTGCTACTTGCCGGGAAGGCGAGTAAACTAGTCTGTCTTTGAGAGAAAAGTGTCCACGAGTGAGCAGTAAAAGTGTCCATGAATGCACTGTCTATCAATAGTTTATCCTTTCTGCAAAGGAAGTGTTTTTCAACCGGCCTCATCACTAATGAACAGTAGGTCAGGAAAGAAGCACCCTTGTTCTTCCATATATATCTTCCCCTTGCGTCTTCAGACTGCAAAGCGTAGCATTTTTTTGAATTGGTGACTTTTTGCTGCAACTGTCTTTGTGGACAAAGTTTTCCAGTCAAGATTTGCTCCCATTGCTTCTTCCTCTTCTGCCGATTCTTGAACATTAGTAATAGCTTTTTTGTTACAGAGATACTAGAGCACCTAATCTAAGATTTGAGAGAGCGAGTGAGTGACACTGAAGATATTTATGACTGGCGTAATAAGTAATTTTTCCCCTATGTATGCATAACACAATATAGTACATTTGCTGCTGCTGTGTACAGTTTTCAGTGAAGTAAAAACTATTCTACTCGTGTAGAATGTCTGTGAGGACGTGTAATTCGAGAGCAAATGTGAGATTCCAAATACAGTTTTTGCAAATCTGCCCACTGAATGCCCTCGTCATTGGCTCACGCAATCAGCATTGTTCGTGTATATATCAATTTGGTGCGCAAGAAGAAGCATCTGTGAAAATTTTCATGTTGACGGCAACGCTTCAGCCTTCATCATGAAGACGGTTCGATACCTTACAGAGCCGGAGATAAGACCGCATCCACAACAAATAGTCTTAAAATGAAGGCGAACTGCTTGGTACAAGGCTTTCGCAATAACTCGGGGGGTTCGGATTCAAATTTTATTTCAGGCCGCATCCAGACAACATATTCATCAGGTGCTTTAATACTTGAGGGACATTGTGTGGGGCTGATGTGGAACCTCTTTATTCAGTGTGGGCGCCACCTGTAGCTTTAACCTGCTCTGCATGGCCTCAGCAGTGTTGGACGGCGGTCCGGATCTCCTCCTTGTTCAGCTTTCGGGTCTCGCTCACAATCACTGCATTCGGGAAGTTGATGGATGAGTGCGAGGTGCCCAACCGAAGATAGTTGAGAAGCTTGAGATCTGGATTGTTTGAAGGCCAGATCTCGACCTTTCGACTGGTGACTGGTGTCAAGGTGCGAAGTCCTGGAGGAAAATGACCGCATCTCTCTTGAAGTGCTGGTCGATTGAAGGCAAAAAAAAATCCAGAATGTCAAGGTGCTCCTTGGTATTAATGCATAGGCCGGCCTCGATGAAGTGGGGATCTGTGATGGTGCTGTCACTGGGTAAGGTCCCAAAGACCGTAGAGGAAGTTGAATGCTTTGTCTGGAAAATTGGCGGTACCTTGGCAAGGTTCACGGTGATCACCCCGCTATTCTGCCTGTTCAACTCTGCATAAACTTTTACTCGTCCAGCCAGACAATGTTGAAGGAAGCTCCTTCGAGACGGATGGTACCACCAAAATGTTACATCCGTCGTCGAGTTTTTACATTTACAACTGTTCACTATGTTCAGCGCTAATCTCACATGTTCGCTCACGCAATCTCGATTTTGATTTCCTGTACGTACTTGCGGCTGTGGCTTCTATGTGCACCTATATATGCTTGGGGTCAAACATCTTCATACAGAAGTTAAAAGGAATGAAGATTATATCTGAAGCAGATTAAGTGATAACAATCTTTATACTTATATCCCGCTGTCAGTTCTCATTTCCTCCATTCAGTTGAGGCTGCACACTTGTGTCGCAACGTATTACTGGCATACACACTATTTGGTTGCATGGTTTATTATTAGCCCTCACAGGGTCAACCTAAGGGCAACTCCTGGAGGGGAGGCCAGCCCCCTTCCAGGAGGCCCTCAAGATTACTCTTTATTGACTGAGATGCAGACACTTGCTTTGCTCCTTCTTTATTTCCCACTGTTCTAAAGATGTGAAGAAATGCACTTTTTCTTCCCCTATGCATAACGTGAGCAGGGCGGGGCCGATTTAAAAGATGCATCTTGTGTACTTTGGTACCTGTACCGTGACTTGCTCACATCCTAAGTGGATTTAGCCCTTCGTAGCACATTGGCTTGTCATCATGCTTGTATTACGTTCAATCGTCTTTTTTCGCGTCCCTTGGTAGGAGCTCTCCAGGCTGACCAGTCCCAGGCAGGCCGTCCACAACCACATGCAGGAGCCATTTGCCAACTGATGTTTTTTGCACACATGATTTGGGGATGATGATAACGAAAATGGGAATTGCCCGCCCTCATGGAGTCTGACAAAATGTGAAAAGGTCTTGCTATATAGGGTTATCAAGAGGAACGCCAAGTGATTTGTTGCTGAATTTAAATGGATGTTGCAGGTACAGACAAGATTCCTCGTCTTGCTCCACTTGCACTTCACATGTGATATCTCCGCCATGTCGAAAACAGTGGAGCAGATAAAGCCAGTACAGGGAGTGGTCCAGTTATCACTAACCATTACACTATTTTAAGGCAAAAAGCCAAAAAGCGTGGAAAGGTTTTCCAACCAGAGAGTGAAGCCCCTGCAAACGTTACTGAAGGGTCCTAATTTCTTACGAAGAAAAGTCTCCTGCCAAAGTATGGGCAAGGCACCCCATGAGCACAGAGTACGTGGTAAAAACCCCTTGGTATTTCCCCAAGAGGAAAAATAGTCAGGATCTGTCGGTAGGATTTAATGAAACCTTAAAGACTTTTCAGGCGGTTTCTTTCTGACAACATTGGAATCTATAGCAGATCTTCAAGACCAACTGTTGCCAAGTTCCTTTTGGATTGGCTAGTCAATGGGGATTTTTGCATTGCAAAGCTGAATAAAACTTTGGTGATTTTTATCAACTCGAGTTCAAATAGCGACCCCCAGTGACCCAAATAGAAACCCGGTTTTTTTATTTGAGCAAACACTGTACTTCCAATGAGCAACAACGCCATCTAGGGGCGAGATTTGGCAGATGCCAAGATGGTGGGGTAAAAAGTTCTGAAGGTATGCAACACTTTTGACCCCCTCAAAGATAACATTAGGCATACAAAGTGACCATGAGCCAACTAACTGTCGTTGTGTCTCGTCGATGTCCTTACTTTGTAATAAACATGAATAACACAATGTCGGACTTGATTGGACACCCCAAGAGGACATAGTGTAATTTGCTCCGATCATACGTGTACGTCCGATGCAATCGTTTGTTGCTGCACGATGCAATTTTGCAAACGTTGCCGAGTACACAAAATGTACGCGCAATGCTTCAAACGCTGCCTGCGTACGAATTGCCAAGCGTGACGGAGAAGGCCTGCATTGGACGACTTTATATTGGTCAATCAAAAGCAGGGTGAAGGAACTAACGTTATGCCCTCATAATGGCTCAGACCATGACTTGATTGCGCTACAGAACACGAACGACTTAAAAATAGCTAAAACTGACACTGCAGTTGTGAGGGACAGGCAGATCGCAATAAAGTCCCTCCGCCTGTCGGAATCTTTTTTACCCTCGGCCCTCCCCCCTAACTTCCTGATTGGCATCAATTACGCACTAAGCGTATATATATGCCTCTTTGACGAGGCCTACCTACTAGACTCAGTATAGGCCTAGCTTTCATACACTTCACTCCGGTCTTCACTGACACGGAAGTTGCAGCGGAAGCCGTAAAAAGTTCACACGCGCTTGCTACGACTTCGGCAGAGCCATAACAAAAAAAAGGGAGACGTTATTGCACACTCTTGATACGAGTTCCACATTAGTTCCATAAGTGGGCGCTCTTCTCATGCGGTAATTTCATCATTCAGGTGATGATGACACAAAAATTTATTTGGCACAACCTGCTTGGTAAACACATGTTTGGCATGGTGTTTTTGGACTGTTTCAGCACATTGCTCTTCTTCTCCTCACACACTGTCCATACATACATGCATATGTTGCCGCATGACTCGTGGAGAAGAAGTGCAAAAGACCTGCCAGATAGATATTGGATTCGGTTCTTCCCCCCTGCCTCCCCCTTTTTCCACACATGTGTAGCAAGGCTTGCAGTCTGGTTTCTCTTCCATAGGTTTCGTCACCATCATCCTACCTTGAGGGTTAGTGAGTTCTTTTCCTGTGCCATTTCACCTCCTGGAACAATTGTCTCGGAACTTTTGCAGTGGAGCACTTTCTCTGTCTTCTTTGTCGTCCTTAAAAAACACTACTACATCTCTGTACCGTGCTCGACATAAGTACAAGTTATTAATACGAATAAGTATCACAGGATAGAGTTCACTGCGAGAGTGTTTATTTGTAGTATAGTTTCTCGTGGCGGCATGAAATGAAGCGCTTCCTTCCCTCTCTCCCTGCAGTCTGATCATCACCGCTTCTTGCCATTGCTGTCTGGCGAGGAGGACGCGGCCGTGGTGGACCCGTCCGACATGATGATGGACGGCTTCAGGTAGAGGCCGCCGTTGACG